>Ga0209643_1000145_pt1 | contig 166846 bp, 167 predicted proteins | sample AutmiccBRH37_all_FD_187383 | JGI IMG/M metagenome (GOLD analysis project Ga0209643, IMG submission 187383) | Deep subsurface microbial communities from Mt. Terri, Switzerland - Autotrophic microbial communities BRH/37_all (SPAdes) (version 2) | ecosystem: Environmental > Aquatic > Deep...
AGCGGGCGGGGATCGAGCCGGCTCACGGTCTTCGTCGACCGGGGACCCAACGATCTCCCGCCCGCACCCATCCTCTCACAACAGCTGACACACAGGGACCCAGAGCCCGCGCCGTGGCATCGCGAGCGGCTGCAAGCGTCGGTGCGCCCACTCTGGGTCCCGGCGTTCCGCTGCGCTCCAGCCGGGAAGGTGCGTTTTACCTCCACCCTAGATCCGGTCGGACAGATCCTTCCACATCGGGTTGCCTTCCTCGATCAGCGCCAGCTTCCAGGCGCGCCGCCAGCGTTTCAGGCGCTTTTCGCGCAGCAGGGCCTCCGCCATGTCGTCGAAGGTCTCGACATGGACCAGCCGATGGACGCCGTAGCGCGCGGTGAAACCGGTCACGTCCTGGCGGTGCTGCCAAAGGCGGCGGGCGAGGTCATTGGTGGCGCCGATATAGAGGGTGCCGTTGCGCCCACTGGCCAGGATGTACACGTAGTGCGGGTGATTCATGCGCCGAATGTCGCGCGGAATGACACGCGCGTCTGCGGTGATCATCACCTTCCCGGCGGAGTGGGATGCGAACGCGCGGCCCCGCCCCCCACGCCACCTTCCCGGCCGAGCGCGCAACGCGATGCGCCGGGACCCAGAGCCGGCGCCGTGGCATCGCGAACGGTTGCAGCCGCCGGTGCGCCCGCCCTGGGTCCCGGCGTTCCGCTGCGCTCCAGCCGGGAAGGTGAGAACCTATAGCCCCCTGGCGCACCCACCCCTCCCCGCATTAACGTTCGGGGCACCCGCGCGCGCCGCGCCGGCGGGTATCGCTCCACAGGGAGAGAAGACGCGATGTTCAGTCACATCATGGTCGGGACGAACGACCTCGCCCGGTCGAAGAAATTCTACGACGCCACCTTCGGCGCGCTCGGCGCCAAGCCGGGGACCGAGGACACCGCCAAGGGCCGGCTGATCTACAGCCACAATGGCGGCCGCTACATCGTCACCAAGCCGATCGACGGCCAGCCCGCCACCCACGCCAACGGCGGCACCATCGGCATCGCCATGGACAGCCCCGAACAGGTGGACGCCTGGCACAAGGCCGGCGTGGCCGCCGGCGGCAAGTCCATCGAAGACCCGCCGGGCGTGCGCGGCGGCACCATGTACCTGGCCTATCTCCGCGACCCCGACGGCAACAAGCTCTGCGCGCTGCACCGCCTGCCGGCGAAGTGAGGATAGAGGGGTAGGACGAGACGGGGGCCGTCCGGAAGGGCGGCCCTCGGGTGGGATCCGACATCCCGTGCAGCCGCTTGCCATGCCACCCTGGCATCGGAAGGCATAAGGGCAGTTAGCACCAGGTCGACTTCAATCAAACTACGCCCTTTAATGAGTCGGAATTGTTCGATGGGTTACACAACAGTTATGCGCGTACTACGCAACATGTTCGTGGGCCCCGTCGTGGTTCAACCCCCTCAAGTACAGGGCAGCCAGGAGACACGCGCACAGGAATATCTCAGAAAGACGATCATACTTAAACAAATTATGTCCAACAAAGCCCGCCGCTATCGACGGATTAATGCGGCACAAAACATCACAACTGTCACGGTTTCCTCATTTTTGTTATTTGTTGGCTTTTACGGCATCGACAAGGCCGCCACTTATTTATCTCGGATTTACCCGACAACGCGCGATGAGGCTGAACTACTATACATGTTATTTCTTTTTGTCCTTTTCGTAATTGGAACACTTCATCTTGTCTTCCGCTTTCCGGCCAAACAATCTGCAGTCGAAAAAGCTGTCGCCGCACTGGCGGCGCTCGGCAATGAGCTGGAAGATAGCCTCACGCGCGGGGGAAATCTCGTTGTTTGGGAATCCGATAGCAAAATCGATTTGATCCGAACCAGATACGAGTCTATTGCCGAGAATCTACCGGCTAATTCTGACCGCGAGTTTCTTCGTGCCAAACGAGACTTGGCTCGCAAAGAGAGTCGTCGACCCACATTTGTGGTACTTCCTCAAAATTTGCTCAACACTGAAGAACAAGAGCGGATAGTTACGGCAATATCATTCGGATCACGAACTATTGTCGATGTTTTGATCGCCCTCCGAGAAGTGGACACGTCGCTTTATCTGGGAGGCGGCTTAATTCGCAATGCTGTTTGGGATTTTCTGCATGGATACAGGTCGCCGACTGCAGTGGATGACGTGGACGTGATTCACTTTAACCCGGACAACATACAAAAATCATATGACGAAGCTATCCAACGCAGACTATACGGAAAGCTCCCCAATGTGAAATGGTCCGTCAAAAATCAGGCGCGCATGCACTGCGTCAATAATGAACCTCCCTATAACTCGATTGAAAATGCGATCAGCCATTGGCCCGAAACCGCGACTGCGTTCATAGCGAGACTAAATGACCAGGGTGGGATTGAATTTATTGCGCCCTACGGTTTCGATGATCTTTTACGGCTACTTGTAATTAATACGCCGCCGTTTGAGAACAGAACCGATGCAATCCGAAGCCGCATTGAAAAGAAGCACTGGATGACAATTTGGCCGCGCCTGAGGACTTTTTTCATAAGACATCAAGAAAACTAATTGAACCGGAATAATAGAGGCACTTTAACCGCAAGGCGACTCGCAAAACGTCAAAAACTGGCCATCAACACACGGAATAACCATGCCGACCATACCGCCCGCCTTTGACCCAGCGAACTACTATCCCGTTGATAACGGGCACATCGATCGATTTAAAGAGCATGAATTCGACATAGCCGCGTGGCCACTCATCGGCGCACGCCTGATAGTCAGCGGTACTTCTGAATATGTAGATCCACACGAGGTGCAGGCGTTAAACTCTAATTTATTTACTGCTCACCGTAATTTCGGATACTCAGTTGGTCAATTCCACGAGTTTTTTATCGAGGCGGCTCCTGAGCACGCCCTCCTTAAGTTTGGCAACGTAGAAGTCACCATTGGAGAGGTTACGCCACTAGGAATATATTTATATGACAAGCATTTTGACAAGCACTATCATGGCGAGTGGGAATTTCTTCACTCGGTGCGAATATTCGGGGCTCCCCATGAACATGCCGAAATTTTCCTGCTAAACGCCCTTTCTGCCTACCATATTAAGACCGGCATCCCGCTACGCCTGATCGAATTGAATATATACGAAGAATATGAGCATAAGTCGGCCGACTTCATCAGCGACAGCTATCCGCCTTGCTCATCGGAAATAGACCCCACAAGATTTTATTTTTATGGCACACAGCAACCCGATCATTCATCCGGGTTTCTGTATTTCTATCGCGTCATCGAGTATTTTTCATTTCTTAACTATCAGCAAAATCTATCACGACTGCGGCGCGATGACTCGATCAGCGACAGGGATTTCCTAAAGCAAACTTCTGCATTACTATCCAGAGACGAAAAAGGGCCAATCATCAAGCTAATTCAGGCACTCGTCCGGCAGGACGTTCTGCACAAAGCCGCCTCCTATGGCCTAATAGAGAGAACGGATGCTGGCCTTCTTGCCTTGAATGCATATGAATTTAGAAATGCAGTCGTACACGCAAAATACGACCAACGCTCCGCCGTCTTCTCCGAGTCTGTCATTCACGGCTCCAACGCCTCCAAGCATTGGCGAGAGATAATGATGAATCTCGCAACAGACGCCCTACGGCAACTAGGGCCGCGAATTTCTTATTAGCGACCAAAACTTCTAAAACTAGAAATATTTAGCCGACAATTTGCACGTCCCGACACGCCGCAGGAACCATGTTTCTCCGCCCCCCTACCGCAACTGACTGTCCTTGCTCCCCCGGCGGTTGATCGTCGAGTGCTGGACGCGGCGGTCGGTCTCGGACTGGCAGGCGACGCAGGTGCGCACGCCCGGCAGGGCGCGGCGGCGGGGTTCGGGGATGGGTTCGCCGCATTCCTCGCAGTGGGTGGCGCCGGGGCCGTGCGGCAGGCGGGCGCGGGCGCCGTCGACGGCGTCGCGGATGCTGTCGTCGATCTGGTCCTGAACCGCACCGTCCCGTGCCCAGCCGGTCGCCATGGTGGCCTCCCTGAGGTTCGTCCTGCTGACGATAGCAGATAGGGGCCCGGACCTGCTTGACCACTGCGTCATTGCGAGCCGAAGGCGAAGCAGCCCAGGGAGAGCGCCACGGCGCCCCTCACTGTCGCCCCCCGGAGCAGCGACCCCCTTCACTGTCGTCCCCGGACGCAGCGAAGCGGAGATCCGGGGATCCACGGCGGGCGCTCAGGCTGTTCTGGATCCCCGGGTCGGCGGGGCTTCGCCCCTTGCCCGGGGATGACAGTGAAGAGGGCATGCAAACCGGCATTGCGAGGCGGGCGGCTTCGGGCACTCGGGTCGGGGACTGGGAAACCTCGTCCTTCGAGACGGCCCGTTGGGCCTCCTCAGGGTGAGGTTTCCCTAATCTACCACTCGAGTAGGCCTCGTGCTGAGGAGCCGCCGTGGGCGGCGTCTCGAAGCACGGGGCCGGCACGTCACTCGCCGGCCGCCGCGACCCGCTCCGCCTGGCCCTCGAACACGTAGGGGTCCAGCGACGACTGCGCGGCGATGCGGCGTTCGTGCCACTTCGCCGGGCCGCCGTAATAGGCGAGGCTGCCGGGTTCGGCGTTGCCGTCGCCGTTGTAGTAGGAGAGGCAGTCGCGCAGCGGCCGGGTCAGGATGTCGGCGTCGCGGCAGTGAGCGGCATAGTCCTCCTCCGCCGCGCGCGTCACGTCGACGGTGGCGGCACCCTGTGCGCGCAGGGTCTTCAGCATCCAGACCACATAGTCGGTGTGGCCTTCCAGGCCGCGGGTGAAGTTGAACTGGCCGCCGCCGCCCTGGGGCCCCGACATGATGAAGAGGTTGGGGAAGCCGTGGCTGTGCAGCCCGAGGAAGGTGCGCACGCCGCCCTCGCGCCACTTCTCGCGTAAGCTGCGGCCGTCGCGGCCGACGATCATGTTGAAGCTGCCGGTCGCCATCCACTCGAAACCGGTCGCGTAGACCAGCACGTCGAGCGGGTACTCGACGCCGTCATGCACCACGCCGGCCGGGGTGATCTTCTTCACGCCGAGCGGTGCCGTGTCGACCAGGGTCACGTGGGGCAGGTTGAAGGACGGCAGGAACTCGTCGTGGAAGGTCGGCCGCTTGCAGCCGTAGGGATAGTAGGGCTTCAGCGCGGCCGCCGTCTTCGGGTCCTTCACCACGGCGTCCACGCGGGCGCGGATCTGCTCCATAATGCGGAAATTGGTGTTGAGCTGCGCCTGGATACGCTCCTCCGGGGTCAGCTCGCGCTCGTACTGGCGCTTGGGCTTCACCGCCTCGACCTTGCCGGAGAGGAAGTCGTCGTTGCCCTGGAGCGCGGTGCGGCCCGAGGAGATGGTGGCGAGCCGCTCGCGCCGCGCCAGGGCCCAGCCGGGCTCGCGGCTCCACTGCTCGATCTCCTCCGGAGTCGTCGCGCGCTGGTCGCGCACGTCGATGGTCGAGGGCGTTCGCTGGAAGACGTAGAGTTCGCGCACGATCTTGGCGAGTTCGGGCACCACCTGCACGGCGGTGGCGCCGGTGCCGATGATGCCGACGCGCTTGCCCTCCAGGTCGACGGTGTAGTCCCAGCGCGAGGTGTGGAAGGACTGGCCGGCGAAGCTCTCCATGCCCTCGATGCGCGCCAGCTTCGGTGTGGTCAGGATGCCGTTGGCCAGCACGACGAAGCGCGCGCGCATGGCGTCGCCGCGGTCCGTGTGCACCGTCCAGCGGCTCTCGGCCTCGTCCCATTCGGTGCGCTCGACCGTGGTGTGGAACAGGCAGCGGTCGTAGAAGCCGTAGCGCTCGGCCATCGCCTGGCAGTATTCTAGGATCTCGAAGCCCGAGGCGAACTTCATCGACGGGAAGTAGCCCATCTCCTCCAGCAGCGGCAGGTAGGAATAGGCCTCGACGTCGCAGGCGATGCCCGGATAGCGGTTCCAGTACCAGGTGCCGCCGACGTCGCCGCCCTTTTCGCAGAAGCGCACGTCGGTGAAGCCGGCGGCGCGCAGCTTGTACCAGAGCAGCAGCGCGCCGAAGCCGGCGCCGATGACCAGCACCTCGCAGTCGTCGGTCAGCGCCTCACGCTCCACCGGCGGCGCGGAATAGACGTCGTCGAGATAGCGGGCGAACTCGCCCTCCATCGCCATGTAGTCGGCGGCACCCCGCCGCGATTCCTTGAATTCGCGATAGCGCGCCTGCTCCACGGCATCGAACTTCGCCCCCGGCGGCGGCGGCGGCAGGGTCTTCAACGCCTCGTCGGCCACGGCCGAATAGCCCTTGCCGGCGATGCGTTCGGTGGCCTTGGCGGCACGCGTGGCGAAGAGCTTGCGGCCGGTGGCCGGGTCGGTACGGATGGCGGGATGGGTGGCCGGAGGGGAGGCCGAAGCGGTGGAGGATGTCATGCGGGCTTCTTGCTTGTGAGCGTTTCCATCCGAGAGAGTGCGGGCGGCGCGGCCCGTAGGCAAGACGGGCGCGGAAATGGGCTTTTTTCGACCGCTCGGACCGCGCGACATACGGGCAGGAATTCGGTACCGTGACGCCGCTGTACCAGCCGGGACGCACTTTCCTTCTCACCGCCGGGGTCGCCTTCTGACGACACCGGGCCGCGGAGACCGAAATGCGCGCCCTGTCCACGCTGCTGCACCGCTGGGTCGGCCTGTTCATCGCGGCCTTCCTGTTCGTGGCGGCCGTGACCGGCACGATCATCGCCTGGGATGGCGAGATCGACCGCCTGCTGAACCCGCATCTGTTCCGGGCGTCGGACACCGGCCCGGCGATCCCGCCCGAGGAGCTGGCGCGCCGGGTCGAGGCGGCACATCCGCAGGTGCGGGTGACCTACCTGCCGATGCACGTCCCGCCGGGGCAGGCGCAGCCGGTCTTCGTGACCCCGAAGGTCGATCCGGCGACCGGACGGCGGCACGAGCTCGGCTGGAACCAGCTGTTCCTCGACCCCGCGACCGGCGCGGAGATCGGCCGGCGCGAATGGGGCCGCATCTGGCCGGTGACGCGCGAGACGGTGGTCTCGTTCCTCTACAAGCTGCACTACAGCCTGCACATTCCGGAGATGTGGGGCATCGACCATTGGGGCGACTGGCTGATGGGCGGCATCGCCATCCTCTGGGCGCTCGACTGCTTCGTGGGCTTCTACCTGACGCTGCCGCCGAAGCCGCGCCGGAGCCGCGGCCGGAGTCTCGGCGTCCGGTGGCGGCGCTGGGCGCCCGCCTGGAAGATCAAGGCCGGCGCCAGCGCCTATCGCCTGAACTTCGACATCCACCGCGCCTTCAGCCTGTGGACGTGGGGGCTGCTGTTCATCCTGGCCTTCACCTCGTTCACGCTGAACCTGCATCGGGAGATCTTCTATCCGCTGCTGACCAGCTTCGCGGAGACGACGCCGTCGGCCTATGACAGCCGGACGCCGCGGAACGGCGGCGACGGCGCGCTCGACATGGCGGCGGTCGCCGCGCTCGCCCGCGCCGAGGCCGAGCGGCGCGGCTGGGAGGCGCCGCTGGGCGCCATCTCCTATTCGACCGCCTACGGCCTCTACAATCCGCGCTTCTACGAAGCCGGCGGCGACCACGGGCCGGGGCTGGGCCCGCCGCGCCTCTATATCGACGACATGACGGGCGTGGTCGTGGGCGACTATGTGCCGGGCACCGGGACGGCCGCCGACAGGTTCGTGCAGCTGCAGTTTCCGCTGCATTCCGGGCGCATCCTGGGGGTGCCCGGACGCATCATCGTATCGGTGACGGGGATCGTGATCGCGGCGCTGTCGGTCACCGGCGCCGTGATCTGGTACCGCAAGCGCAGCGCCCGCGGCACCGCCGCCCGACGGCGGTCGAAGCGGGCGGCCCACCGGACGGGATCGGGCAGCGCGCTCGCTTCGGGTCGATCACCCGCCGAATGAGGGCCGGCGACGGACGGCGGCGGGACCGACGCTCAGTCGAGCAGGCCGAGGCCGTCCAGAGCCACCGCGATGGCTTCGAGGAGTTGCGGGCCCGAGAACGGCTTGGCCAGCCACCCGGCCGGCGTCGCCGCCTGGGCGCGTTCGAGCGTGCCGGGATCGGTGTGGGCCGAACAGAACAGGCAACGGATGCCGTGGCGCCGGTTGATCTCGATCGCCGCCTCGACACCGTCGCTGCCGCCGCGCAGCCTGATGTCCATGAGGATGAGGTCCGGCTGCCGCTGCCCCGCGAGCGACACGGCTTCCTCGGCGGAGGTCGCCACGCCGACGACGTCGTAGCCCTCCGTCTCGACGACGTGCTCCATCTCCATGGAGACGAACCAGTCGTCTTCGACGATCAGGATCCGGATCGATTCGAGCGCCGCGTCCTGGCCAGAGCCGTCCTCGGCGGAGACGACGGCGCCGTTCATGGAGCCGTTCGCGCCGGAATGCGGTATCAGCGTCGGCATCGTCATGCGCCGACCTCCTCGATGGTCCGGGCCGGAAAGCGCACGATGCAGCGGGCGCCGCCGGCATTCTCGACGGTGAAGGATCCGCCGATCTGGCGGCAGAGACCCTGGACGAGACCCAGGCCCGACGACCGGCGGCCCGGCGCGTCGGCCGCTATGCCCGGCCCACCGTCCCGAACGCTCAGAACGAAGTCGGCGCCGTCACGGTCCATCACGATTTCGACGACAGACTCGGCCGACGGACAGCCGTGCTTGAAGGCGTTCGTGACGAGTTCGTTCACGATCAGTGCCAGCGGGAAGGCGGTTTCGTTCGACACGTCGGCGTCGACCGTACGAACCTCGATCCGCCCGGCGGTGCGGAAGGCGACCCCGATCGCCTCGCACAAAGCGCGCAGCAGTGGGCCCAGGCTGAGCGTGCGCATCTGCTGCGATTGGTACATCAGGTTCTGGGCGGTGCCGATCGCGATCAGGCGCCGCTTCGCATCCGACAGAAAGGTCTTCACCTCCTGCGAGTTCGTTTCGCGCTCGGCGGCGGAGAAGAGGCCCAGTATCAGCTGGATGTTGTTCTTGACGCGGTGATGCAGTTCGCGAAGCAGCGTCTCGTTGCGCCGCAGCGCCTCCTCGAGACCGGCCTGGGTTCGCCGGCGCGCATGGATCTCGGCGTTCAGTTCCTGCACCTTGCGGGCGAGGATCGAGAACTCGCCGCTCTCGGCCGGAACGCAGCGGATGGCAAGGCGAAGCGCGTCGCCGCGCAGCCGCGCCCCGTACACCCGGTATCGCGGCGTGCCGCCCTGGGCGTCGCGCAGCACGAGCGCGCCGACCGACGGCTGCGCGCTGCCCGAGCAGCGCCCGAGATAGGTGCGCACTTCCTCGCCCGGGGACGCCGCGAGATCCGTCAGCTGCCGTCCGACGGCGTCACCCCCGGCGATCCGGCGCGCCGCATGATTCGCGGCGACCACCTCGCCCGCCCCCGTCAGGATGAACGTCGGCTCCTGGAGAAAGTCGAGAAACGCTTCGATCTCGCCGGGTGGCATCAGCGCGCCCGCCTGAAATACTCGCGTGCGTCCGGCTCGGGCGAAGCGCTGGGCCGAAGGTACACCACGACGCGGCAGCCCGCGTCGCCGCGGGCGATGGATTCCTCGATGTCGACCCGTGCATAGCCGAGATTCTGCGCGGCGATCGAACCGAACACGTTCGAGGTCATCATGCAGAGCGACGGCCGGCCGGCGACGAGGTCGCCGAACGGGCAGGCCCGGTTGCCGAGGACGATCCGGTCCTCGTCCTCCGCGATGACGTAGAAGTCGCCCTGGATGCGCCGCTTGAGATCGACGAGCACGGCCGCGACCTGATCCCGGTCGAGCCGGTCGACGGCGATGGCGCGCCGATAGTCGGCATCGATCCGCTCGCCGATGGCGCCGCCGACGACGCTGATATAGCCGGCCGCCTCGTCCATGCCGACGACGTCCTGCAGCGTTCCCGCCAGTTCGCGCAGCAGCGTGCGCAGGAAGACGTCGCGCTCCAGCGGCACGGCGGCATCGCGAATGGCCGATCGGTCGTCCATCGTCTCTCCCCCGGTCGCCCGCTGCGCCGGCGCGCGGCGATCCGGATTCACATTGCCAGAAATTCGTCGGATGCGGCAACTCTCGCGGAAGACACCAACGTGCCGGTCGCTGGAAAGGTCCCGGCAAGGGAGCGTGGACGGATGCAGCGACTTCGCAACCGTCTCCCCACCTTCCCGGCTGGAGCGAACCGGAACGCCGGGACCCAGGGCGAGCGCGCCGCCGGGTGCAGGCGTTCGCGATGCAACGGCGCCGGTACCGGGTCCCGGCGCATCGCGCTGCGCGCTCGGCCGGGAAGGTGCCGTGGAGGCTGCCGGCGGTCTGGTTGGTGGAGGCGGCAGCCGTTCCTCGCGGTTCACGCCGCCTTTCTCAACGCGAGCCAAGTCCAGCGCACCTCCGCCGCTCGGTTGCCCGGCTGGAGCGATCCGACCTCCACCTCACGCAGCGGCGCAAAGCCGGATCGGACGGCGGCCTCGACGGTGTAGCGCGGCGATATGGGGAAGACGGGGCGCCCGGGCGCTCCCGGTCCGTGGCGCAGCGACAGAACCAGGAGACCACCGTCCGCCACCATCCGTCCGAGAGCGGTCATGGCGACGCCGCGCGCCGCGTCGTCGATGTGCTGCCACACGCCGCACAGCGTCACCAAGCCGAAGGGGCCGCGACGCTGCGTCCTCTCGAGCGCCGGAAGCGCGTCGTCCAGCCATGCGACATCGCTCGCGCGGTGCAGCGCCATCCCCGCTTCGCGCAGTTCCCTGACGGGCTCGACGGCCAGCACCTGATGCCCTTGCCGTGCGAACCAGGCCGCATCCCTCCCCGTCCCGGCGCCGATGTCGGCGACGCGAACCGGCATCTCGGGCAGGAGGTCGAGCACCGCCGCATAGAGCGTCCGGCAGTCGACCGCCTCGTATCGCGCGATCAACTCCGGCGTCGCGGCAGCGGCATATCCCGCGAGGATGTCGTTACATCGGGCTGGAGCCTTCACCGCCGTCCGAACAGCCGTTCGATGTCCGCCAGCTTCAGCTCCACCCACGTGGGGCGGCCGTGGTTGCATTGGCCGGAGTGCGGGGTGACCTCCATCTCGCGCAGCAGGGCGTTCATCTCGGCCTCGCCGAGCCGGCGGCCCGACCTGACGCTGCCGTGGCAGGCCATGGTGGCGAGCAGGGCGTCGAGCCGGTCGCGCAGGCCGTCGGTCGTCCCCTGGTCGGCGAGTTCGTCGGCGAGGTCGCGGACGATGCCGCCGACGTCGGCATGGCCGAGCAGCGCCGGCACCTCGCGCACCACGACGGCACCGCGGCCGAACGGCTCCAGCACCAGTCCCGCCTCGGCCAGCGCCTCGGCCGCCTCGCCCAGCCGTTCGGCGGCAACCTCGTCCAGTTCGACCACCTCGGGCAGCAGCAGCGCCTGGCGCGCCACGCCGCCGTTGGCCAGCGCCGCCTTCATGCGCTCGTAGACCAGCCGCTCGTGCGCCGCGTGCTGGTCGACGATGACGACGCCGTCGCGGGTCTGCGCGACGATGTAGTTCTCGTGCAGCTGGGCGCGCGCGGCACCCAGCGGATGCGTCCCCTCCTCCGCCCCGAGGTTCGCGGCGGACGGCGCGGTCGGCGAGCCCGACGCTGCACCCGGCGGCGCGGAGGGCGCGGCGAGGCCGGGAATCGGCGCGTGATAGGGCGTCGCCGCCTCGGACAGGGCGGGCTCGCGGCGATAGTCGGGTGCGGCCGTCCAGCTCGGCCGCATGCCGTTTCCGCCGCCGCCACCGCTCCCGCCCCGGGCGTAGCCGAGCGCCACCGCCGCGTTCGTCGTCGCGGCGCGGTGGCCGGCACCGGCCAACGCGTGGCGCAGGGCCGAGACGATCAGCCCGCGGACCAGCGCCGCGTCGCGGAAGCGCACCTCGGCCTTGGCGGGGTGGACGTTCACGTCGACCAAATCGGGCGGCGCATCCAGGAACAGGGCGGCCACGGCGTGCCGGTCGCGCGACAGGAAATCGTCGTAGGCGGCGCGCACGGCCCCCTGCAGCAGCCGGTCACGTACCGGCCGGCCGTTGACGAACAGGAACTGCTGCTGCGCCGTGCCGCGATTGTAGGTCGGCAGGCCGGCATGGCCGGTCAGGCGGAACCCCTCGCGCTCGGCCTCGACGGCGACCGCATTGTCCGCGAAGTCGCGCCCGAGCACGGCGCCGAGTCGGTCGAGCCGGGCGGCGAACAGCTCGCCCTGCGCCGGGCCGACGCGGAAGGCGCTACGCCCGTCGTCGGCGAGGCCGAAGGCGACGTGCGGATGCGCCATAGCCAAGCGCTTCATCGTGTCGACCGCCTGGGCGAACTCGGCGCGCGGCGACTTCAGGAACTTCAGCCGCGCCGGGGTGGCGTAGAACAGGTCGCGCACCTCGACCCGCGTCCCCTGCGCCGCGGCGGCCGGGGCCGGCGCGTGCACGTCGCCGCCCTCGACCAGCAGCGTCCAGGCCGAATCGGCGCCCGGCGGCCTGCTGGTCAGCGACAGGCGGGCGACGGCGCCGATCGACGGCAGCGCCTCGCCGCGGAAGCCCAGGAAACGGATGCGCACCAGATCGTCGTCGGGCAGCTTCGAGGTGGCGTGGCGCTCGACCGCCAGTTCGAGTTCCGCCGGCGACATGCCGCGCCCGTCGTCGACCACAGCGATCAGCGCGCGGCCGCCGTCGCGCAGGGTGACGTCGATCCGCCGGGCGCCGGCGTCGAGGGCGTTCTCGACCAGTTCCTTCACCACCGACGCCGGCCGCTCGACCACCTCGCCGGCGGCGATGCGGTTGACCAGCGTCTGCGGGAGGCGGCGGATGGTCATGGAAATACGGGTTCCGGCTGCGTTCGGGCGGCGGGGCTCATGGCCCGCCCCTCGTGCTTCGAGACGGCCGCTGACACGGCCTCCTCAGCATGAGGGGCTACGCAATCCTAGCATAGTTCCGGAGGCGCCCTCGTCCCGAGGAGCAGCGCGTCTCGAAGGGCGACCGGTGGGATACTGCGCCCCCGTCCTACGCCCGCCGCGGCATCTTCCCCAGATGCTCGCGGGTCAGGATCTTGCCCTCCTCGACCGCCGGCTGATCGAACGGATCGACCTTCAGCAGGTGGGCGGCGATGATGGTCTCCAGGAACCAGTGCATCATCAGGCCACCCATCACCGCCTCGTCGACCCGGTCGACATGGATCAGGCGCGTCGGCCGGCCGTGGCGCACCAGGGTCTCGGCGGTCGCCCGGCCCTCGGCGTCGAACAGGTCGCCCATCTGCCGCCCGGCGAGATAGGCCAGCGACGGATCGCTCGCCAGGTCCGGCGGCACCATCCGGCCGCGGCCAGCGCAGTCGGTCAGGACCACCGTGAACATCTTGTCGCGCGGCCCGGCGAGATAGAGCTGGACCTGGCTGTGCTGGTCGGTGGTGCCGAGCGCGCGCACCGGCAGCGTGCCCTTGCCGTCCTTGCCCAGGCTCTCCGCCCAGAGCTGGCGGTACCACATGCCGAACCAGCCGAGCCGGTCGGAATAGGGCATGAGCACGCTGGTGCCGATGCCCTTCTCCCGCCACAGGCCGATGCCGACCGCGGCACCCACCGCCGGATCCGACGCCTCCGGCCGCCGCGCCGACAGGGTCTGGTGCAGCACCTGGTGCGCGCCGTCGCGGATGTGGGCCACGTCGAGCCCGGCGATCGCCGCGGGCAGCAGGCCGACCAGCGACAGCGCCGCGTAGCGCCCGCCGATGCCCGGATCGTGGTCGAGCACCAGCATCCCCCACTCCTCGGCGATGCGGCGCAGGACGCTGTCCTTCGGCTCGGTGATCACCGTGAAATGGTCGGCCGCGCGCTCCCGCCCCACCGTCTCCGCGACCGCCGCGAGGCAGATCAGGAACTGCGTCATCGTCTCGGCGGTCGAGCCCGACTTGGAGATCGCGATGAAGTCGGTCTTGGCGAGGTCGACCGCCCGGAACAGGTGGTCGAAGGTGTGCGGGTCGACATTGTCGAGAAAGTGCAGGCGCGGCGCGTGGCCGCTGGGCCCGAAGCCGGCGTCGGTCAGCGCGTAGAGCGCCTGCCCGCCCAGGCTCGAGCCGCCGGTGCCGAGGATGACGACGTCGTCGGCGCGCTCGCGGTGATATTCGGCGCGCGCCTCGATGCCCGGCAGGTCGTCGCGCGTCTCCGGCAGGCGCAGCAGCGGCAGGCCGCCGTCGTCGTGCCGGGCGCGCAGCCCCTGCAGCGCCCCCGCCGTCTCGGCCAGCGCCGCCTCGTAGGCGGCGCGGCTCAGGCCGTGCTCGCCGATGCCGTCGGCGAGACAGCTGCCGATGATCTGCTGATACGGATACCCTTCGGGCATCTTCTGTCGCTCCCTGCTGAACCCTCGTGCCGCAACCCGGCGAAAGCCTCGCACCCGCGCCGCGGCGGATCAATGGGAACGCACCGCGCGCAGGAGTGTTCTCCCGCGTTCGTCTATCGCCCCGCGGGCTTCAGCTCTTGTCCGGCGGCTGCCGCGTCGGCTTCACGCCTTCCGGCTGGCCGACGACGACGAAGGTGAGGGCGGCGGGGTCGAGGAGGCGCTTTGCCACTCGGCGCGCATCCTCCAGCGTCACCGCCTCGATCAGCGCGCTGCGCCGGTCGAGATGGTCGATGCCCAGGTCGTAGCGCTGCATCGCGACCAGGGTGGCCGCGATGCTCCCCGTGCTGTCCAGGCCGATCGGGAAGGAGCCGATCAGGTAGGTCTTCGCGTTGTCGAGTTCCTCCTGGGTCGGCCCCTCCTCGGCCATCCGCTTCCATTCCTGGCGGACCAGGTCGAGCGATTCGGCGACGCGGGCGTTCTGGGTCGCCACCTGGCCGATCAGGACGCTTGCCTCGTCGTAGGGGCTGATGCCGGTGGAAACGCCGTAGGCGAGGCCGCGCTTCTCGCGGATCTCCTCCATCAGGCGGGAGTTGAAGCCACCGCCGCCGAGGACGTAGTTGACCACCTGTCCGGCATACCAGTCGGGATCCTTCCGCGGGATGCCGCTCTCGCCGAATAGGGCGACGCTCTGCGGCACCGGGCGCTCGATCACCACGGTCTCGCCGCCGTTGCGCAGCGTCGCCGCCGGCACGTCGACCGCACCCGCCGTCTTCGGCAGGCCGGCGAACGCCTTGTCGAGCAGCGGTCCCAGTTCGGCCGCCGTGATGTCGCCGGCGACGCCGACGATGAGATTGTCGCGGGCGAGCCGCGTCTTCACGAAGGCCCGCAGGTCCTCGACCGCGATGCGCGGCAGCGTCTCCAAGGTGCCGTCCACCGGCGACGCATAGGGATGCCCCGCGAAGACCAGTTCCATGAAGGTGCGCGACGCGATCCAGCCGGGATCGACGGCACGCCGTGCGAGGCTGCTGGCGATCTGGTCGCGCACCCGCTGCACCGGCTCGGGATCGAAGCGCGCCTCGGTCAGCGCCAGCGACAGCAGGCGGAAGGCCTCGTCGCGATTCTCGGTCAGCGTGCCGAGGCTGCCCTCGACGCTGTCGCGCCCGGCACTGAAGCCGAGCGAGATCGACAGGTCGGCGAGGCGTTTCTGAAAGGCCTCGCTGTCGAGATCGCCGGCCCCCTCGTCGAGCAGGGAGGCCGCCATGTTGGCGGTGCCGGCCTTCCCCTCGGGATCCAGCGCGGCGCCGCCGCGGAAGGCCATCCGCAGCGACAGGACCGGCACCATGTGGTCCTCGATGAGCCACGCCTCGATGCCGCCCGGGCTGACGACGCGCTGCACCTCCGCCGCGAGGGCGGGAGGAATGTGTGGCGCAACCAGCAGGACGATGAAGAGGACGAGGCGGCAGGCGGCGTTTCGCATGGTCGCTCCGCTCACGACGGGTTCCTCGCCGGCTGGGAGGGCTGCGGCGCTCCGGCAGGGGCGTCCGCGGGTGTCGGCGTCGGAGCCTGGGCGGGCGCCGCGGAGGCGGCCTCGGCGGGCTTGGGCAGCAGGATGCCGGTGACGGAGCCTTCCGGCTTGAGCACGGCGCGGGCCGCGATGTTCACCTGCTCCGCCGTCACTGCGCCGATCCGCGCCGGCCACTGCTCGACATCGTCGATCGACCGGCCCGTTGCGAGTGCGGCACCGAGCACCCGTGCCGCCGTCTCCAGGTCGTCGCGGGCGAAGACGGCGGAAGCCTTCAGCCGCTTCGTCGCGTCGGCGACCTCGTCGACCGTGACCCCCTCGCGCAGCAGCTTCGCGATCGCCTCGTCCAGCGCCGCCTCGACGGCCTCGACGCTCTTCCCCTGGCGCGGCACCGCGTAGAAGCCGAACTTCGTCATGTCGAGCGAGTCTGGCGAATACCAGGCACCCGCCGCCGCGGCGAGCCCGCGCTCGATCACCAGGTCGCGGTAGAGGCGCCCGGTGGGGCCGCCGAGGATCTCGCTCAGCACCTCCAGCGCATAGGCGTGCTGGGTGGCGCCCGCCGTCGCGCTCGGCGCGTAATAGTTCCGGCGCAGCGTCGGCTCGCGGACCTGCGGACTCTCCAGCGTCACCCGGCGCGCCGCCAGCTGCGGCGGCTCTGTCACCCGCTCGCGCTCGATGTCCGGCCCGCGCGGGATGTCGCCGTAATGCTCCTGGGCGAGGCGCTTCAGCTCTTCCAGCGAGACGTCGCCGGCGACCACCAGGATTGCGTTGTTCGGCGCGTAGTGCCGCTTGTAGAAGCTGAGCGCGTCGGCGGTCGTCAGCCCGGCGATCTCGGAGGCCCAACCGATCACCGGGATCCGGTAGGGATGGTTGCGGTAGAGCGCGCTGTCCATCGCCTCGCCGAGCAGAGCCGGCGGCTGGTTGTCGATGCGCGCGCGGCGCTCCTCCAGGATGACGTCGCGCTCGGGATCGACCACCGCGTCGGTCAGGACCAGATTGCTCATCCGGTCCGCCTCCATCTTCATGACGAGGTCGAGATAATCCTTCGCCACGGTCTGGTGATAGGCGGTGTAGTCCTGGGAGGTGAAGGCGTTGTCGCGGCCGCCGTGCCGGGCGACGACCTTCGAGAACTCGCCCGGCTGCATGGTCGCCGTGCCCTTGAACATCAGATGCTCGAGGAAATGCGCGATGCCGGACTTGCCGCGCGGCTCGTCGGCGGCGCCGACCTTGTACCAGACCATCTGGACCACCGCCGGCACGCGGTGGTTCTCGACCAGCACCACCCGAAGTCCGTTATCCAGGGTGAACGTCTTCGGGTCGAAGACGGCGGCGTCGGCCGATCGGGGCGCAAAAGGGGCCGCGCACAGCACCAGCGCGGCCATGGCCGCTGCGATTAGGGCGAGGCGGCGCGGGCGCACGGGCGAGGTCATATGGGCCGCTCCGGGGCTCCGGTTCAGAAGATGCTGTTGCGGACGACGGGCTTGCGTTCGATCCGCGGGGTATCGCCGTCGGTCGTGCTCTTGCCGAGCGCCGCGTTTTCCTGCAGCCGCTGGGTCTCCTTGAGCGGGTCGACGACATCGCCGGGCGGCGGCTGCTCGCGCCAGAACATCATGCGCTCGATCAGGTTCCGCTCGTCCGCGTCGAGACGCGCCGTCTCGCTGTCGATCTGCCGGCGGATGTCCTCGGACACGGGCTCGGTGCCGACCCGCGCGAGCAGTGCCGTATCGCCCGCCGTCATGCCGGTCGTCCCGCCGGGCACCGCGGCGGCGAGATCGTCGCCCGCCGCGTTCGGCACCAGGACGCCGCGCGCCTGGGCACGCATCGTCGGTTCCTGCGGACGGCGCTCGCCGGGTCGCGGCGGGCGCAGGCCGTAGTCCGGCGGCATGCTGAGAGGGGCACGCGTGACGACGCTGAACTCGTCGGGGGCACGCTTGGCGATGCCGAGCTGCTGCTTGACGTTGCCGCCGCAGCCCGCGACCAGCACGGCCGCAGCGATCGCCACCGGAACGGATATGCGCAGAGCAGACACGTTTCAGACCTCCCGCTTTTCCGGCGCTATGTGGAAGCCTTGCGCTCCGGAAGCAAGGATTCCACGAGAAGGAGCACGACGCCGATGCAGATGGCGGAGTCCGCCACGTTGAAGGCGGGCCAGTGCCAGCCGGCGACATGCACGTCGAGAAAGTCGAAAACCGCACCGAAGACGAGCCGGTCCAGGGCATTGCCGATCGCGCCACCGACGACGAGGCCGATGGCGAGCTGCGTCCAGAGGCTGTCGGCGCGGCGCAGCCAGATCAGCATCGCCACGGAGATGGCGGCCGACAGGCCGACGAACACCGCCGGCGGCACCGTACCGCCGCCGAACATGCCGAAACTGACGCCCTCGTTCCAGACGACGACGAGGTTGAAGAAGGGCAGCAGCGGTATGACCCGCGGCGGGTCCATGACCCAGTAGAGCACCAGCCACTTCGTGACCTGGTCGAGGACCAGGATGGCCGCGGCGAGTCCGATGCCCAGGCGCATGCTATTCCGCCGCTGCCGCGTCGATGGCGATCACCGCGTCGGCGCAGCGCCCGCACAGGTCGGGATGGGCCGCCACGGCGCCCACGTCCGGCAGGTGCTGCCAGCAACGCTCGCAGCGCGCGTGCGGCGACAGGCGCGCCTGGACGCCGACGCCCGGCACGTCGGGCAGGGTGAAGCTGCCCTCGGGCGGCACGCCGGTCTGCAACTCCGCCTGGGACGTGATCGCCAGTTCGGCGAGGTCGAGCCCCTCGAGGGCCGCGACGTGCGCGGGCGACGCCCAGATCAGCGGCGCGCCCTGCAGGCTCGATCCCATCCGCTTCTCGGCCCGCTCCAGCTCCAGCGCGCCGGTGACGACGCGCCGCACCGCCCGCACCTTGGCCCAGCGCTCGGCGAGCGCATCGTCGCGCCACGCTTCGGGGATCTCCGGGCAAGTCTGAAGGTGGACGCTGTTGCCGGGCGCGTCGCCGGTGCGCGCCAGCCACGCCTCCTCCGCCGTGAAGCAGACGATCGGTCCCAGCCAGATCGTCAGGCATTCGAACAGCCTGTCGAGCACGGTGCGGCAGGCGCGCCGGCGGACGCTGTCCGGCCGGTCGCAGTAGAGCGAATCCTTGCGGATATCGAGATAGAAGGCCGACAGGTCGACCGCGCAGAAGGTGTGCAGCGCCGTCCACAGCGTATGGAAGTCGTAGTCGGCGATGCAGCGCCGCACGAGCCGGTCCATCTCCCACAGCCGGTGCAGCGCCCAGCGCTCCAGCTCGGGCATCTGGGCGACCGGCAGCGTCTCGGCGGGCGTGAAGCCGTCGAGGGCGCCCAGCAGGTAGCGCAGCGTGTTGCGCACCCGGCGGTAGAGATCGGCCTGGTGCTTCAGGATCGCCGGGCCGATGCGCAGGTCCTCGGAATAGTCCGAGCCGACCACCCAGATGCGCAGGATGTCGGCGCCGTACTGGCCGACGACCTCCTGCGGCGCCGTCACGTTGCCCTTCGACTTCGACATCTTCTCGCCGTTCTGGTCGAGGACGAAGCCGTGGGTCAGCACCGCGTCGTAGGGCGCGCGGCCGCGCGTGCCGCAGGATTCCAGCAGCGAGGAATGGAACCAGCCGCGATGCTGGTCCGAGCCTTCCAGGTAGAGCGAGGCCGGCCATTGCAGGTCGGGGCGCTGCTCCAGCACGAAGGCGTGGGTCGAGCCGGATTCGAACCAGACCTCGACGATGTCGCGGACCTGCTCGTAATCCTCGGGGTCGTAGGCGTTGCCGAGGAAGCGCGACGGGTCGGACGAGAACCAGGCGTCGCCGCCCTCCTCCTCGAACGCCTGCCCGACCCGGTCGAACACCGCCTGGTCGCACAGGATCTTGCCGGTCTCACGATGCACGAAGACCGGGATCGGCACGCCCCAGGCCCGCTGGCGCGAGATGCACCAGTCGGGCCGGCCCTCGATCATCGAATAGAGCCGGTTGCGCCCCGCCTGCGGCACGAAGCGCGTCGCGTCGATGGCGGCGAGCGCCTTGTCGCGCAGCCCCGTGTCGTCCATCGAGATGAACCACTGGGCCGTGTTGCGGAAGATCAGCGGCGCCTTCGAGCGCCAGGAATGCGGGTAGGAATGGCGGATGCGGCCGGCCGACAGCAGCCGCCCGGCATCGCGCAGCGCGGCGATGACGGCCTTGTTGGCGTCGCCCTCCTTGCCCTGGTCGGTATAGACCCGCTTTCCGGCGAACAGCGGCACGTGGCGGAAATAGGCGCCGTCCGGCCCGACCGTCTCCGGCACCTCGACACCGTTCGCCTTGCCCAGCACGAAGTCCTCGGCGCCGTGGCCCGGTGCGATGTGCACGAAGCCCGTGCCCGCGTCCATCGTCACGAACTCGCCGGCGAAGACGCGAACCTCGAAATCGTAGCCCTGGCCGTGCAGCGGATGCCGGCAGACCGTGCCCACCAAGTCCTCACCGCGGAAAGTCGCGACCACCTCGTGGGCGGCGATCTTCGCGTCGCGGCAGAAATTCTCGATCAGCGGTTCGGCGACCAGATAGACGGCGCCGACGGCCACCATCGACCCCTCGCCCGCCTCGGTCACGCGCAGCGCGACGTACGGCTCCTCGGCCGCCACCGCGATGGCGCGGTTGCCGGGGATGGTCCAGGGCGTCGTCGTCCAGATGACGACCGACGCGCCCTCGGGCACGCCCTTGCCGGAGACGACCGGAAACGCGACGTGGATCGTGTGCGACGTGTGGTCGTGATACTCCACCTCGGCGTCGGCGAGCGCCGTCTTCTCGACCACCGACCAGAGCACGGGCCGGGCGCCGCGATAGAGGCTGCCGTTCATGGCGAACTTGCCGATCTCGCGCGCGATCTGCGCCTCGGCCTTCAGCGCCATGGTCTTGTAGGGCTCCTTCCAGTCGCCGATCACGCCCAGGCGCTGGAATTCCTCCGACTGGATGGCGATCCACTTGGCGGCGAAGTCGCGGCACTCCTGCCGGAACTCCAGGATCGGCACCTCGTCCTTGTTCTTGCCGGCGGCGCGATACTCCTCCTCGACCTTCCACTCGATCGGCAGGCCGTGGCAGTCCCAGCCGGGGACGTAGTTCGCGTCCTTGCCCAGCATCTGCTGGGCGCGGTTGATCACGTCCTTCAGGATCTTGTTGAGGGCATGGCCGATGTGCAGGTGGCCATTCGCATAGGGCGGCCCGTCGTGCAGGACGAACTTCTCGCGGCCCTTCGACGCCTCGCGCTGCAGACGATAGAGATCGTCGCGCGCCCACCGCGCCAGCAGGTCCGGCTCCCGCACCGGCAGGTTGCCGCGCATGGGAAAGTCGGTGCGCGGCAGGAATACGGTCGACTTGTAGTCGCGACTCATGTCTGGAGACCCTCCGAAGCCGCGGAACCTAGGGGCGGGCCGCGGGACCGTCAAGGAATCCGGGCGGAGAGGCATTTCGACTGAGAGGATCAGTAGCGATACCGGCACTGCACGATGGGCAGTGCGTCCTCGCTCGGCCGATAGACCAGACGATGCTCCTTGGTCAGCCGGCGCGACCACCAGCCGGAGAGCGGACCGCGTAGCGGCTCCGGTTTGCCGGTACCGGCGAACGGCGTGCGGCAGCATTCGCGGATCAGGCCGTTCAGCCGCAGGAGGAGCTTCGCATCGCTCGCCTGCCAGTGCAGCTCGTCTTCCCACGCCTTTTCGTGGAGGACGATCTTCAACGACCGGCCCTCAGGGATCGGCCCGCACGGGTCGATCTCGCGCTCGGTCCCGCCGCCGCCCTCCAGCGCTTCCACCGCTTCGAGCGGGCGGTCGGCATTGCGCGGACTGCGCAGGAGATGCAGCGTCTCCTCCTAGGAGGCGAAATCCCGAGCGAGATCAGAACCGCCGCCGGATTGCCGCGGTCGCGGGTGATGATCACCGGCGTGTGGTCGTCCAACACGCTGGCGAGCATCGCCGCGAGATTGCGGCGCAGGTCGCTGTACGATGTCGTGCGCATGCCTGAACCGTACGTGATCGGTACAACAATTCAGCGGCGGCGCAGCCTGCGGCGGAAGCGGCGCCAGGGGCCTTTCGGCGGCTCGGTGTCGACGAGGTCTGTCTCGGCGACCGCCTCCTCGACCGCGGTCAGCGGCCGCGGGCGCAGCGGGGCCAGGCGGCGGCCGGTCTTCGGGTTGAGTGCCGCCACGGCACCGAGCAGCGAGCCGTGATGCTCGGCCACCGCCGCCGCGACCGCCGCGGGCGTCGTGCCGAGATGTTCGGCGAGCAGGTCATCCCGAACGCCGGCGATGCGGGCGCGCAGGCCGGCCTCGGCGAGGCTGCCGGGCGCCGCCTCGACCACCAGGTCGCACTCGCTGTCGAACCCCTGGGACCGGTTGTTCAGGTTTGAGGAGCCGACCTTCAGCAGCCGGTCGTCGACGACCATCACCTTGGCGTGGACGTAGATCGGCCGGCCGCCCTCGGTCACGGGGTGGAAGATGGCGAAGCGGCCGTGCGGGTCGTTCCGCGCGATCAGGTGCAGCAGGCGCGACCGGGCCGAATCCATCGCCGTCTGTTCCAGCCAGCCGTCGGCCGACTCCGGATTGACCAGCAGGATCTCCGGCCCGTCCGGCTCCCTCAACCGGGCGATCAGCGCCTCGGCCAGCATGCGCGAGGCGAAATACTGGCTCTCGACGTAGATCGACCGCTTCGCTGCGGCGATGGCGTCGAGATAGAGCCGCTCGATCTCGGCCACCTGCTCGCGTCCGTCGATCGCCGGAAGCGTCCGGGCGATGCCGACATCGACGTCGGTCAGGGTCGGCTCCAGCCGGTCCGGCCACGGGTCGGCATCGGGCGACGGCGGCTCCAGCCGCTCACCCGTCGCCCACTCCCAGCGCATGCGCGCGAGGTCGCCCAGCGCCCGCGCCAGGGCGCCGTCGACCGCCGTGGTGGCGTCGTGCCAGGGCGCGTGCTCGTGGCCGCCGGGGTTGGTGCGGAGAGGGTCGTGGTCGGGGTGGGCGCGGGTGTCCCAACGGTCGGTCGTCATGTCGATGCCGCCGCAGAAGGCGAGGGCGTCGTCGATCACCACCAGCTTCTGATGGTGCGCGGCACCCGGCGGATGCACGCCGTCCAGCTTGAGCCGGATGCGGCGCAGGGTGATCCAGTTCAGGATGAACAGCGGCGTGGCGCCACGGCCGAGCGACTGGAGTGTGCCGAGCCGCCATTTGAGGATCCGGATCTTCAGCTCCGGCCGCCGCTTCGCGACCCAGTTCAGGAAGCGGCCCAGTTTTTCCGGCCCCGTCTGGTCCTCGACCCCCGGCTCCAGGCGGATCCGGGTGTCGAAGTCCCAGCCGATCAGCATGACCGAATGACGTGCGTTGAGGATCGCCGCCTTGACCGTCTTGAAATAGTCGGCGGCGTCGACGATCAGCGCGAAGCGGTCGGCCCGCTCGATCCGCCAGCAGTTGCCGCCCGGGACGAGAAGGGCTTGCGAAGGGTCGCGATGGTCGGGAGGCATGGCGTCTCTCAGTCGGTGCCAGTCTCATTCGGTGCCGGCGCCGCGACCGGCTCGTCGTTCAGATAGTCGCCCACATAGAAGCTGCCGATCAGGGCGAGCCCGAGGGCGGCGAGCGGCGTCGCCAGTGCGAGCCCGAGGATGCCGTAGAGCGAGCCGAGCAAAAGCTGCACCGAGATCGTCAGCACCGGCGGCAGCGACACGCTCTCCTGCTGGACGACCGGGGTGATCAGGTAGCTCTCCACCGTCTGAACGGCGACATAGATGCCGACGACCCAGAGCACCGTCGTCGGGCCGTCGGCGAAGGCGAGGAGCACGGCCGGCACGGCGGCCAGGATCGGCCCGATGTTCGGGATGAAGGCGAGCAGAGCGGCCAGCGCGCCGAGGATGAAGGCGAGCGGGATGCCGAGCAGCCAGAGCCCCAGCCCCGTCAGCACGCCGACCACCGTCATCGAGATCAGCTGCGCGCCGATCCAGTGCCGCAGCGTGTGCACGCCGAGCCGCAGGGCCTTGTGAGCCCGCGGCCGCACCGAGGGCGCGAACAGCGCCGTGGCGCCCTGGGCGTAGAGGCCGGGAGCGACGGCCAGATAGATGCCGATGAACAGGATCAGGACGAAGCTGCCGAGCGCGCCGAAGGTCGAGAACAGGGCCGAGGCGGCCATGCCGCCGCTCCGGGCGGAGAGCAGCTCGCGCGGCCGGATCGCGTCGAGGAGGGACTTGCCCCAGGAATAGTCGTCCAGCCGTGCCGCGAGCTTCCCCGCCGCGTCGGGCACCTGCCGCCAGAGCTCGTTGAACTGATCGATAAGCGCCGGCGCCGCACTGGTCGCCGCCACCACCGCGGTGCCCACCAGCAGCACCACGAATATCGCCAGCCCGAACCGATAGTGGATCCCGGTCTTGGCGGCGATCCAGCTGCCGCCGCCCTGCAGCATGACGCCGAACAGCACGCCGGCGAACACGAGCAGCAGCACGTCCGGGGCGATGAGGACGAGCAGGACGAGCAGGAACGCCACGACGACGAGCGAGACGGTGCGACGCGACATGCGGACTCCCGGAGGCGGTTCGACGAGGCGGCAGGGCGGAAGCCCCTGTGCCGACCAACGTCCAACGGCGCGGAAGGTCGCTAGTTCGACGCGTCCTTCGTCTTCTCCCGCTCGGCGCGCTGCAGCCGGCGCCAGCGCACGACGTTGCGGTTGTGCTCGGCCAGGGTGCGGGCGAAGGCGTGCCCACCGGTGCCGTCGGCGACGAAATAGAGATCGTCCGTCTCGGCCGGCGCCACCACCGCCTGCAGCGACGCGAGTCCGGGATTGGCGATCGGCCCCGGGGGAAGGCCCGCGACGTGATAGGTGTTGTAGGGGTCTTCCGCCTGCAGATCGCTGCGGGTGATCGGCCCGTCCTGCGGGCGCTCGCCGCGGGTCTGCGCGTAGATGACGGTGGGATCCGACTGCAGCTTCATGCCGCGGCGCAGGCGGTTGAGGAAGACGGCGGCGACGCGCGGCCGCTCCGACGCGACACCGGTCTCCTTCTCGACGATGGAGGCGAGGGTGAGCAGTTCGTCCGGGGTCGCCAGCGGCGTGTCCTCGGGCCGGCTCTCCCAGACCGTGGCGAGCGCCGTATCCATCGCCTTGCGCATCCGTTCGACCACGGCGGCGCGGCTCTCGCCCCAGACATAGTGATAGGTGTCGGGCAGGAGGCGGCCCTCGGCGACGGCCGGCGGGTCGCCGGTCAGCCCTTCAGCCTCGCCGACCCGCCGCAGTACCTCGGCCACGGTCAGCCCTTCGGCCAGCGTGATGCGCCGCACGACCGTGTCGCCCGCGATCATCTTGTCGATCGCGCCGCGCAGGCTGATGCCGGGGGGGAAGGCGTACTCGCCGGCCTTCAGCTGGCCGTGCACGTCGCGCAGGCGCAGCGCCGCGAGGAAGGTCCAGTCATGGCGGATGACGCCCGCATCGACGAGGTCGCGCGCGATCGACCGCGTCCCCTCGCCCCGCTCGACGACGATGTGCCGCTCGGTCGGCAGGGGACCCGGGGCGGTGTATTCGCGCCAGCCCCAGATGCCGGCACCGACGCCGGCGCCGGCCAGGAGCACGAAGAGGACGAGGAGAAGCCGTTTCACGGCCCGGATATCGCGACGACGGCGGTCGCGACGACGGCGGTCGCGACGACGGCGGTCGCCACGGGGGCGGACGAGACGGCGGTGAAGCGGGCCCCGGAAGTCACGACCCGGGGGTCAGGGCGCCGGCGCGAAGATCAGCGAGGCGTTGGTCCCGCCGAAGCCGAAGGAGTTGGAGAGGGCGTGGCGCACCTTGCGCTGCTTCGCCTGTTTCGGCACCAGGTCGATGTCGCAGCCCTCGGACGGATTGTCGAGGTTCAGCGTCGGCGGGACCACGCCGTCGCGCATCGCCAGGATCGAGAAGATCGCCTCGACGCTGCCGGCGGCGCCCAGCAGATGCCCGACGGCCGACTTCGTCGACGACATCGAGATCTTGTAGGCGTGGTCGCCGAACAGGCGCTTCACCGCACCCAGTTCGATCTCGTCGCCGAGCGGCGTCGAGGTGCCGTGCGCGTTGACGTAGTCAATGTCCTCGGGGTTGAGCCCGGCCCGCTTCAGCGCCATGCGCATCGCGCGGAAGCCGCCGCTGCCGTCCTCGGCGGGGGCCGTGATGTGGTGGGCGTCGCCCGACATGCCGTAGCCGACGACCTCGGCATAGATCTTGGCGCCGCGCTTTTTCGCGTGCTCGTACTCCTCGAGCACGACGATGCCGGCGCCTTCGCCCATGACGAAGCCGTCGCGTTCACGGTCCCAGGGACGCGATGCGCGCTCCGGCGTGTCGTTGAAGTGGGTCGACAGGGCACGCGAGGCGGAGAAGCCCGCGATGCCGAGGCGGCAGACCGCGGCCTCGGCGCCACCGGCCACCATGACGTCGGCGTCGTCGAAGGCGATCAGCCGGGCGGCATCGCCGATGGCGTGCGCACCCGTGGCACAGGCGGTCACGACCGAGTGGTTCGGTCCCTTGAACCCGTGCTTGATCGACACGTGCCCGGAGGCGAGGTTGATCAGCGCGGAGGGAATGAAGAACGGGCTGATGCGGCGCGGCCCGCGGTCCTTCAGCAGGACGGCGGCTTCCTCGATCGCCTGCAGGCCGCCGATGCCGGAGCCGATCATGACGCCGGTGCGCTCGCACGACTCCTCGTCGGTCGGCTTCCAGCCGGAATCCTCGATCGCCATCGCCGCGGCACCGACGCCGTACACGATGAAACGGTCGACCTTCCGCTGCTCGCGCGGCTCCATCCAGTCGTCGGGATTCCAACGACCTTCGGCGGTCTCCCCCCGCGGCACCTGTCCCGCGATCTTCGCCGGAAGATCGGACACGTCGAAGGACTGAATGGCGGTTATGCCCGATTCACCCTCGACGAGCCGGTTCCAACAGGCATCCGCACCGCATCCGAGCGGCGAGACGACGCCCATGCCGGTCACCACAACGCGTCTCATCTCTGTCTCCGGCCTAGTCGCGCGACGCGGCCCCGGTATTGGCCCGGCGCCGCGTCCATGCGCTCCAATGCCCGCAGGCAAGTCAGGCAGCGTGTTCCTTGATGAAGTCGACGGCGTCCTTGACCGTGATGATCTTTTCCGCCGCGTCGTCCGGGATCTCGACCCCGAACTCTTCCTCGAAGGCCATCACCAACTCGACGGTGTCGAGGCTGTCGGCCCCGAGATCGTCGATGAAGCTGGCGCCTTCGGTGACCTTGGCCTCATCGACGCCAAGGTGCTCCACAACGATCTTCTTAACGCGCTCGGCAATGTCGCTCATGGAGAGGCTACCTCGAGAATTTCTCTAGTGTGCTTGATCGGATGAGGCGATTGCCGCAGGCCGATCCCGAAAACCGGCGGCAAGGGCCGGGTACCTAACATGAAAGCCGCAGCGTGGCCAGCGTTCCGCAGGACGTTATGCACGTGCCCGCCCCGGCGGTCAAACCCAAGCGGTGATGCCGTCAAATCATGGCCATGCCGCCATTTACGTGCAAGGTCTGGCCCGTCACATAAGACGCCTCGTCGCTCGCGAGATACACCACCGAGGCGCCGATGTCGGCCACGTCGCCCAGGCGCCCGGCCGGAATACGGCCCAGCAGGGCCGTGCGCTGCTCGTCCTTCAGCACGTCGGTCATCGCGGTCGCGATGAAGCCGGGGGCGACGCAGTTCACGGTGATGCCGCGGCTGCCGACCTCGGCCGCCAGCGACTTGCTCATGCCGATCATGCCCGCCTTCGACGCCGCATAGTTCGCCTGGCCGGGGTTGCCGGTGACGCCCACCACCGAGGTGATGCCGACGATGCGGCCGTGGCGGCGCTTCATCATGCCCTTCAGCGCGGCGCGCGACAGGCGGAAGGCCGACGTCAGGTTGACGTCCAGCACCGCCTGCCAGTCCTCGTCGCGCATGCGCATGGCGAGGCCGTCGCGGGTGAGGCCGGCATTGTTGACCAGGATGTCGAGCTGGCCCATCGCCGCCTCGGCCTGGCCGACGAGCGCGTCGGTCGCCGCGGCGTCGCGCAGGTCGCAGGGCAGGACGTGGGTGCGCTCGCCCAGTTCGGCGGCGAGCGCCTCGAGCGGCTCGAGCCGGGTACCCGACAGCGCCACGGTGGCGCCCCGGGCGTGCAGTGCGCGGGCGATGGCGCCGCCGATGCCGCCGGATGCCCCGGTGACGAGCGCCTTGCGGCCGGTCAGATCGAACATCAGTCCTCTCATATAGTGAGTGTCGGCCAGTCGTGCGGTCGGCCGGAGCCCGGGGTCAGAGCTGCTTCACGAACCCGTCCAGGTCGGCCGGGGTCTGCACCGACAGGCCGGTCAGGTCGGGATCGATGCGGCGCACCATGCCGGTCAGCACCTTGCCGGCGCCGAGTTCGACCAGCTGCTCGACCCCCTCCGCCTTCATGTAGAGCACGCTCTCGCGCCAGCGCACCATCGCCGTCACCTGCCGGACCAGCAGGTCGCGGATGTCGCCGGGGTCGGTGACGGCCGCGGCGGTCACGTTGGAGACGAGCGGCAGGTGCGGCTCGGCGAGCGAGGCGCCGGCGAGCGCCGCGGCCATCGCGTCGGCGGCCGGCTGCAGCAGGGTGCAGTGGAACGGCGCGCTGACGGGCAACATGATCGCCTTGCCGCCGCGCCCTTTGGCCAGCGCCACGGCGCGCTCGACGGCCGCCTTGTCGCCGCTCAGCACGATCTGGCCGGGGGCGTTGTCGTTGGCGAGGCCGCAGACCTCCCCCTCGGCCGCCTCGTCGGCGACGGCGCGCACCGCGTCGAGTTCGAGGCCGAGGATCGCCGCCATGGCGCCGACGCCGACCGGCACGGCGCCCTGCATCGCCTGCCCGCGCCGCTTCAGCAGCCGCGCCGCCTCGGCCACCGGCAGGGCACCGGCCGCGGCCAGCGCCGAATATTCGCCCAGCGAGTGGCCGGCGACGAAGCGGCCCCTGCGCTGCAGGTTGACGCCCGCCTCGGCCTGGAGGACGCGGACCAGCGCCATGCTGACCGCCATCAGCGCCGGCTGCGCGTTCTCGGTCAGGGTCAGCTCCTCCGCCGGCCCCTCGAACATCAGCTTCGACAGGCGCTGCGACAGCGCGTCGTCGATCTCCTGGAACACCTCGCGCGCGGCGGGATAGGCCTCGGCCAGGGCCTTGCCCATCCCCACGGCCTGGGACCCCTGCCCCGGAAAGACGAAGGCGCGCTCCATATTCTCTCTTCCTCCCTGCAAGTTGCGGTTCAATGAAGGGCGCCGTGCGGCCCTGTCAAGCCGCGTGTCGGTTATGTTGCGGCGTCGTGCCGCCTCTGCTTGCACGGTCCCGGGAATCGTGTATAAGCGCGGCTCTTTCCGGACGGAGCCGCCGCAGGACCACTCGGTTTTTGCGGGGAATTCGTCATGGGCGGAATGCAAGGGTTTGCAGGCCCGCTTTAAGTACTATCTGACGCGGGTTCAATGCAGGTCGGTCGGCGATACGGGACCGGCCTGACGCGGGAGATCAAGGAACCTATGCCTTATTACGAGAGCGTGATCATCGCCCGCCAGGACATGTCGGGGACCCAGGTCGAGGCGCTGGCCGATCAGTTGGCTGCCGTCGTCGAGGAGCGCGGCGGCTCGATCGCCAAGCGCGAGCACTGGGGCCTGAAGAACCTGGCCTTCCGGATGAAGAAGAACCGGAAGGGGCACTATGTGATGTTCGACCTGGACGCCCCGTCCGACGCCATCCAGGAGATGGAGCGGCAGATGCGCCTCAGCGAGGACGTGCTGCGCTACATGACGATCCGCATCGATGCGATCGAGGAAGGTCCGTCGGCGATGATGCAGGCGCGGTCGTCCCGCGACGATCGCCGCCGCGGCGAGCGCGGCGACCGGCCCGAGCGTGGCGACCGGCCTGAGCGCGGCGACCGTGACCGCGGCGACCGCCCGGAGCGGAGCGACCGTAACGAAACCACCAGCGAAGGAGCATCGGAATGAACGCTTCCGCACAGCGCTCCGGTGGCGGTGGCGGCGGTCCGCGCCGCCCCTTCTTCCGCCGCCGCAAGTCCTGCCCGTTCGCCGGGCCGAACGCGCCGACCATCGACTATAAGGACATCCGGCTCCTGCAGCGCTTCGTCTCGGAGCGCGGCAAGATCGTGCCGAGCCGCATCACCGCGGTGTCCGCGAAGAAGCAGCGCGAACTCGCCCAGGCGATCAAGCGCGCCCGCTTCCTCGGCCTTCTGCCCTACATCCTCCAGTAACGGCTGACGGCGGCCTCCCCCCGTTCTTTCGGGGGCGGCGGCCGGCACCGCGAGCGGAGCAGACGGGATGCCGAGATCGGTCCTTCTCGCCCTGGCAGGCGGGGCAGCGAGCGGCCTCCTCTACCTCGCCCTCATGACGGGGACGATGGGGGGCACGCTCTTCGCCTATCTGTCCCAGGTCCCGCTCTTCCTCATCGGCTTCGGCCTGGGCCTGTCGCCAGCGGTCACCGCGGGCGTGCTCGCGACCGTCGTCGTGGCGGCGGCCGGCAGCGTCTATGCCGGCCTGCTGTTCGTCGCCACCAGCGTGGCGCCGCTGCTCGTGATCGTGCGTCAGGCGCTGCTCAACCGGCCGGCACCCGACGGCACCATCGTCTGGTATCCGCCGGGCCATCTGATAGCCCTGCTCTCCGGCATGGCGGCGGCCGGCATCCTGGCTGCAGCGCTCGCTTTCGGCGGCGGCGAGGATGGGCTGCGCGCCGGCGTGCGCGACACGCTGGACAGTGCGCTGCAGGGGATGATGCAGGCCGGCATGGACGAGGCCGAGCGCCGCGCCTTCGCCGACAGCCTGGCCGGCTTTTTCCCGGGAGCCATCGGCGTTTCCTGGATCGTGATGATGACGGTCAACGGCAGCCTCGCCCAGGGCGTGCTGTCCGGCTTCGGCCGCAACATCCGCCCTTCGCCGCCGCTCGCGGAACTCGTCCTGCCGGTATGGCCGTACTACGCCCTCGGTGCCTGCCTGCTCTTTGCCATTGTGGCGAGCGGCACGGTGGGCTATATCGCGGGCAATCTGGCGATCGTGTTCGCCGTGCCGTTCTTCTTACAGGGCCTGGGCGTCGTCCATGCCCTGGCGAACCGTGTTTCGGCCCGGACACTGTCGCTGTCGATTTTTTACCTGGTCCTGATCGTTTCCGGGTGGCCGGCCCTGGTCGTTACCGTGGCTGGCCTGTTGGAGCCGTTCGCAAAACTGCGGCTCCGCTACGGGCGGCCGCGGGGACCCGAGGAGGAATGAGCATGTTGATGGACATCGTCCTTCTGGAGCGTGTCCCGAGCCTGGGGCAGATGGGGGACGTGGTGAAGGTGAAGCCGGGCTATGCCCGGAACTACCTTCTGCCGCAGAAGAAGGCCCTTCGCGCCAACAAGGCCAATCTCGCCCAGTTCGAGAAGCAGCGCGCGCAGCTGGAGGCGATGAACCTCGAGCGTCGCCGCGAGGCCGAATCGGTCGCGAGCAAGATCGACGGCATGACCGTCACCCTGATCCGTCAGGCCGGCGACAGCGGCCAGCTCTACGGCTCGGTCTCGGTACGCGATCTCGCCGAGGCGATGCAGGCGGGCGGCGTGTCGGTCGACCGCCGTCAGGTCCAGCTCGGCCAGCCGATCAAGATGCTGGGGCTGCACACGGTCACCGTGAACCTGCACCCGGAAGTCGCGATCAGCGTCGTCGCCAACGTGGCGCGGACCGAGGACGAGGCGGCACGCCAGGCGCGCGGCGAGAACGTGAACGCCCCGGTCGAGGAAGAGCGCGACTTCGAGCTCGGCGCCGGCCTCGAGGAGTTCCTCGGCGGCGCGCCCGAGCGCGACGACGACAACGCCTGACCGGCGCGGTCGCCCGCACGGGGCGACATGGCCGCACGGCGGCCACGGCGGGTAGCCAAATGTTTGACGGGGCGGATCTTTCGATCCGCCCCGTCCCTCGTTTTGGGGGTACCCACCCGCAGTATCGCTGGCTAGACTTCGGCCACGTCGAGATCGTTCCGCAACCTCAGAGGGGATCGGGGACCGTGCTCTTCGCCAAGCTCTTGAAGCGGATCATCCGCAAGGGCGTCCTGCGCCTGACCGACGCCGACGGGCACGTGCACCGGTTCGGCGGAGCCGAGCCCGGGCCGGTCAGCGCCATCCGGCTGCACGACCGTCGCCTGCACACCCGGCTCGCCCTCAACCCCCGCCTCTATATCGGCGAAGCCTACATGGACGGCACCCTGACCATCGAGGAAGGGACGCTACGGGATTTCTTCGACCTGGTCGGCGTCAATGCCGAGGCCTTCGAGGGCAGTCCGTGGCAGGCCTTCTTCGACCGCATGGTCCAGCTCGGCCGGCCGCTGCAGCAGTTCAATCCGCTGCCCCGCTCCCGCCGCAACGTCGCGCACCACTACGACCTGTCGGACAGGCTCTACGAGCTCTTCCTCGACAAGGACCAGCAATATTCCTGCGCCTATTTCCGCAACGACAACGAGAGTCTGGAGGTTGCGCAGGAGAACAAGAAACGGCACATCGCCGCCAAGCTGCTGCTGGAACCCGGCCAGCGCGTGCTCGACATCGGCTGCGGCTGGGGTGGCATGGCGCTGCACCTGGCGAAGGAGGCCGACTGCGACGTCACCGGCATCACCCTGTCGGAGCGCCAGCACGCCGTGGCGACGCGGCGCGCCGAGGAGGCCGGGCTGTCGCACCGCGTGCGCTTCCACCTGCGCGACTATCGCGAGGAGACCGAGCGCTACGACCGCATCGTCTCGGTCGGCATGTTCGAGCATGTCGGCGCGCTCCACCACCGGCAGTTCTTCGCCAAGGTGAAGGAGCTGCTGGCCGACGACGGCGTCGCCCTGCTCCACTCGATCGGCCGCATGGAGCCGCCGGGCAGCACGAACGCCTGGATCCGCAAGTACATCTTCCCCGGCGGCTACAGCCCCGCCTTGTCGGAAACCCTCGCCGCCGTCGAGCGCACCGGCCTGTGGGTGACCGACATGGAGATCCTGCGGCTGCACTACGCCAAGACCCTGGCCGAGTGGAAGCGCCGCTTCGACCAGAATCGCGAGGAGATCCTGCGCCTCTACGACGAGCGCTTCGTGCGCATGTGGGAATTCTACCTGCTCGCCTGCGAATCCTCGTTTCTCTACTGGCGCCAGATGGTCTTTCAGCTGCAGCTCTCGAAGAAGCTGAACGCCGTGCCGCTGACCCGCGACTACATGGTCGACCGGGAGCGCGAGCGGATGGCGGCGTAGAGGCGGGCACAGGTTTGTCCACAGGCTTCCCCCGCCGCCCGCAAGGCGCAGGGGCGGTTGTCCCGACCTGGGGATAACCCTGTCACAGGTCGGGGCCACCGCGCCCCACCGCAGACGCCGCGTTTGCTGTAAGGTCCGGCGATGAACAGCAGCCCCGCCACCGTCACCTCCCTCACCGAGCGGAGCGGCGGCGAGCCGTCCTACCGCTCGCCGCCCGCCAACATCGAGATCGAGATCGCGCTGCTGGGCGCGATCCTGGTCAACAACCGCGCCTACGAGAAGGTGTCGGAATTCCTGCTGCCGGAGCATTTCGCCGACGGCGTGCACGGCCGCATCTTCGAGGCCTGCGGCAAGCTGATCGAACGCGGCCAGCAGGCGACGCCGGCCACCCTGCGGCGCTATTTCGAGAACGACGCCGACCTGGCCGATGTCGGCGGCGCGCGGTACCTGGCCGAGATGGCGGCCAGCGCCTTCAACATCATCGACGCCGAGGACTACGGCCGCACGCTGTACGACCTGCACCTGCGCCGCAGCCTGATCGAACTGGGCGAGGACGTGGTCAACGAGGCCTACGGCGCCGACCTGGACATCAACGCCGTCCAGCAGATCGAGAAGGCGGAGCACCGCCTGTTCGAACTGGCCTCGACCGGCCAGATCGAGGGCGGCTTCCAAGCCTTCGATCGGACGCTGGTCAAGGCGCTGCAGATGGCCGAGTCGGCCTTCCGCCGCGAGGGCATGCTGACCGGCGTGACGACCGGCCTGGAGGGGCTCGACAAGCTGCTGGGCGGCCTGCAGCGCTCCGACTTGCTGATCCTCGCCGGCCGGCCGGGCATGGGCAAGACGGCGCTGGCCACCAACATCGCCTTCAACGCGGCCCGCGCCTCGTTCGAGGAACTGGCCGAGAACGGCACGCGGACGCGGGTCGACGGCCACGTCGTGGCGCTCTTCTCGCTGGAAATGTCGGCCGAGCAGCTCGTCCTGCGTATCCTCGCCGAGCATTCCGGCGTGTCCTCGGACCGGGTGCGGCGCGGCGCCATCACCAACGACGAGTTCCAGAAGGTCTTCGTCGCCTCGCAGGAAATCTCCAAGTCGCGCATCTTCATCGACGACACGCCGGCCCTGTCGGTGTCGGCGCTGCGCACCCGGTGCCGGCGGCTGCTGCGCACGCAAGGGCGGCTCGACATGATCGTCGTCGACTATATCCAGCTGATGCGCGGCTCGCCGAACGGCCGGCCGGAGAACCGGGTGCAGGAAATCTCCGAGATCACCCGCGGCCTGAAGGGCCTGGCCAAGGAACTGGACGTGCCCGTGCTGGCCCTCTCGCAGCTGAGCCGCGCCGTCGAGCAGCGCGAGGACAAGCGGCCGCAGCTCTCCGACCTGCGCGAATCGGGCTCGATCGAGCAGGATGCCGACGTCGTGATGTTCGTCTATCGCGAGGAGTATTATCTGGGCCGCAAGGAGCCTGCCGAGGGCACCGCCGAACACGCCGAGTGGCAGGCCGAGATGGACAAGGTGCACAACATGGCCGAGGTCATCGTCGCCAAGCAGCGTCACGGCCCGACCGACAAGGTGCGCCTGCTGTTCGAGGCCGAGCTCACCCGCTTCGGCAACCTCGCACCGACGGGCATGGGCGGCGATGTCCCCTTCTGACGCCCTCGGAGCGCGGGCGTCCCGCCCGCATGCCCCTTCCGTGCCGTGGTTGCGGGTACCGCGTCCGTGACCTGTCCCGGCGCCGTCCTCACCATCGACCTCGACGCCATCGGCGCCAACTGGCGGCTGCTGCGCGCCCGCATGGGGACCGCCGCCTGCGCTGCGGTGGTCAAGGCCGACGCCTACGGGCTGGGCATGATCCGCGTGGCGCCGGCGCTGGCGGCGGCCGGCTGCGACACTTTCTTCGTGGCGCAGCTGGAGGAGGCGATCGCGCTGCGGGTCCTGCTGCCGCAGGCGGCGATCGGCGTGCTCGCGGCACCGGTTCACCCCTGCGAGGCGGTCTATGCGCGCCACCGCCTGATGCCGGTGCTGAACAGCGGGCACGACATCGACGCCTGGGGCGCCTTCACGCGGGAGAACCGCGGCGGCGCCGGCGCGGACCTGCCCCGGGCGATCCTGCAGCTCGACACCGGCATGTGCCGACTGGGCCTGTCGCCGGCCGAGGTCGATGCCCTGGCGGCGCATCCCGCCGCCCTGAACGGCATCGCGCCCGCCTGGGTGATGAGCCACCTCGCCTGTGCCGACGAACCGGAGCATCCGCAGAACGCCGAGCAGCTGCGCCGCATGCGCGCCGCTTTGCCGCGCCTGCCGGCACCCTTCGCCGGCGCGCCGGTCACCTTCGCCAACTCGTCCGGCATATTCCTGGGCGCGGACTGGCATTTCGACCTGGGCCGGCCGGGCTACGCCCTCTATGGCGGCAACCCGACGCCCGGCCTGCCGAACCCGATGCGGCCCGTCGTGCGGCTCGATGGGCGCATCCTGCAGGTCCGCGACATTGACAGGCGCGAGAGCGTCGGTTACGGGGCGACCGCCGCGGTCGAACCGGGCAGCCGGCTCGCCACGGTCGCCGTGGGCTACGCCGACGGTTGGCTGCGTTCGATCGGCGGGCGCGGTGTCGCCCACGTCTCCGGAACCCCGGCACCGCTGGTGGGACGCGTATCCATGGACCTGATCGTGATCGACGTGACGAAGGTGCCGGGCGGTGCGGCGCCGGGCGACATGGTGACCCTGATCGGGCCGGACCGCGACATCGACGCCGTCGCGGCGGACGCCGGCACGATCGGATACGAGATCCTCACGTCGCTGGGCGCCCGCTATGCCCGCACCTACACCGGAACCGGCGGGGCCCCGAGCGCATGAACGTCGTCGCCCAGATCGGCAGCGTCTTCCTGGCATTCCTGGAGGCGGCGGGGCGGCTCTCGCTGTTCGCGCTGAACGCCGTGAGCCACATCGTCCGGCCGCCTTGGTACCCGCGCCTGATCCTGCGGCAGCTGGTCGACATCGGCTATTACTCCCTGCCTGTCGTGGCGCTGACGACGCTGTTCAGCGGCATGGTGCTGGCGCTGCAGAGCTATACCGGCTTCGCCCGCTTCTCGGCCGAGAGCGCCGTCGCCAACGTCGTCGTCCTGTCGATGACCCGCGAGTTGGCACCGGTGCTGGCGGGGCTGATGGTCGCCGGCCGCATCGGCGCCTCGATGGCGGCTGAGATCGGCACCATGCGGGTGACCGAGCAGATCGACGCGCTCACGACCCTCTCCACCAACCCGATGAAGTATCTGGTGGCGCCGCGCATCCTGGCGGGCATCACGATGCTGCCGGTGCTGGTGTTCGTCGGCGACATCATCGGCGTACTCGGCGGCTATCTGGTGTCGGTCTACAAGCTGGGCTTCAACCCGGACAACTACGTCCGCCAGACGCTGGAATTCGTCGAGTTCAACGACGTCTTCTCCGGGCTGGTGAAGGCGGCGGCCTTCGGCTTCATCGTCACCCTGATGGGCTGCTACCACGGCTACAATTCGCGCGGCGGCGCCCAGGGCGTCGGCGTCGCCACGACCAACGCGGTCGTCTCGGCGGCGATCCTGATCCTGGTGACCAACTACATCATCACCGAACTGTTCTTCGCCCGATGACCGACGCGCCCTCGGCCCCCAACAGCCGCACCCCTGCGCCCCCCCAGGGCGATCCGGACGACGCGATCATGTCGTCGATGCCCGTCGCGCAGGGCGGAACGCCGAAGATCGCCGTGCGCGACCTCCACAAGGCGTTCGGCGCGAAACAGGTGCTGCGCGGCGTCGACCTGGACGTCGCCGATGGCGAGTCGGTCGTCGTGATCGGCGGCTCCGGTACCGGCAAGTCGGTGTTGCTGAAGTGCATCCTGGGCATCCTCACGCCCGACCGGGGCAGCATCAAGATCGACGGCGTCGAGGTCGTCGGCATGCGCCACCGCGACCGCGAGGCCATCGCCGCCAAATTCGGCATGCTGTTCCAGGGCGGCGCCCTGTTCGACAGCCTGCCGGTCTGGGAGAACGTCGCCTTCGGCCTGATCCAGGCCAAGCGGATGCCGCGCCGCCAAGCGCGCGAGGCGGCGATCGAGAATCTCGCCGCGGTCGGCCTGGGACCGGAGGTCGCCGACCTGTCGCCCGCCGAACTGTCCGGCGGCATGCAGAAGCGCGTGTCGCTGGCCCGCGCCATCGCGACCCGGCCGGAGATCATCTTCTTCGACGAGCCGACGACCGGCCTCGACCCGATCATGAGCGACGTCATCAACGACCTGATCGTCGCGTGCGTGCACGAGCTGGGCGCCACGGCGCTGTCGATCACCCACGACATGGCCAGCGCCCGCAAGATCGCGCACCGCATCGCCATGCTGCACCAGGGCCGCATCGTCTGGGCCGGCCCGGTGGCCGACATCGACGCCAGCGGCAACCCCTATGTCGACCAGTTCATCCACGGCCGCGCCGAAGGCCCCATCCAGATGCAGGTGCGGCGTGACTAGGTGCTGGACCGAACCGGCCACGAGGGGGCGACCGCACTGATGGCGCGCGCCGCAGCCCGCTACGTCTGTCAGAGCTGCGGCTCCGTCTACGGCAAGTGGGCGGGTCGATGCGAAGCCTGCGGCCAGTGGAACAGCATCGTCGAGGAGACGCCGCGCGAGGCGGCACCGCGCGGCCTCGGCAAGGGCTCCGGCCGGCGCATCGAGCTGGTGGCGCTGCATGGCGCGGCGGAGCCGCCGCCGCGCCGTTCCACAGGCATCGGCGAGCTGGACCGGGTCGCCGGCGGCGGCCTCGTCCCCGGGTCCTGCGTGCTGATCGGCGGCGACCCCGGCATCGGCAAGTCGACCCTGCTGCTCCAGGCGGTGGCGTCGCTCGCGATGGGCGGCGCGCGCTGCGTCTACATCTCCGGCGAGGAGGCGGTCGACCAGGTGCGCCTGCGCGCCGGTCGCATGGGGCTGGACAAGGCGCCGATCGACCTCGCCGCCGCCACCGACGTGCGCGACATCGTCACGACGCTGGAGGCGGGTCCGCCGCCCGACGTGCTGGTGATCGATTCGATCCAGACGATGTATGTCGACACGTTCGACTCGGCCCCCGGCACGGTCGCTCAGGTGCGCGCCAGCGCCCAGGAGCTGATCCGCTTCACCAAGCGCCTGGGCATCACGCTGCTGCTCGTCGGCCACGTGACCAAGGAAGGCACGATCGCCGGGCCGCGCGTGCTGGAGCACATGGTCGACGCGGTCCTCTATTTCGAAGGCGACCGCGGCCACGAATTCCGCATCCTGCGCGGCGTGAAGAACCGGTTCGGCGCCACCGACGAGATCGGCGTGTTCGAGATGACCGGCGCCGGCCTCGCCGAGGTGACGAACCCGTCGGCGCTGTTCCTCGGCGACCGCGACGAGGCGAACCCGGTCAGCGGTTCGTCGGTGCTCGCCGGCATGGAGGGCACGCGCCCGCTGCTGGTCGAGATCCAGGCGCTGGTGGCGCCGTCGTCGCTGGCGACGCCGCGGCGCGCCGTGGTCGGCTGGGACTCCTCCCGGCTCGCCATGGTGATGGCGGTGCTGGAGTCGCGCTGCGGGCTGGAACTCGGCATGCGCGATGTCTACCTGAACGTCGCCGGCGGATTGCGCGTGACCGAACCGGCGGCGGACCTCGCGGTCGCCGCCGCACTGGTCTCGTCCGCTCTGTCCAGGCCCGTTCCCGCCGGCACCGTCGCCTTCGGCGAGATCGGCCTGTCCGGCGAGATCCGTCCCGTGGCACAGCCGGAGGCCCGCCTGAAGGAATCCGCCAAGCTCGGCTTCGCCGGCGCCCTGATGCCGCGCCGCACTGGTGGGGCGAAGGCAGGCAAGCCGAAGCGGGAGCAGGCGACGCCCGGCATCCAGGTGCGCGAACTGGCGCGCCTTCAGGAACTGGTCGACATCATCCGCGAGCAGCCGCCGGAGCATCGCCCCGAAGGCGCGCCCGCCTCTTCCACGCGGCCCGGCGAGACACGGTCCGGCGATACACGGGGCGAAGGCCGCCGCTCCTACAGCACGGGACAGACGTGAGCGACATCCACACCTTCGACATCGCCGTCATCGGCCTGCTCCTGCTCTCGGCGGTGGTCGCCTATTCGCGCGGCTTCGTGCGCGAAGTGCTGTCCCTCGTCTCCTGGGTCGGCGCGGTCGTCGTGACCGTCTACGCCTTCGAGACGGTGCAGCCCTATGTCGGCGAGTTCATCCCGATCGAGCTGTTCGCCAACGTCGCGACGGCCCTCGGCCTGTTCACCATCGCCCTGATCGTCTTCAGCGTCATCGGCGGCCGCATCGCCAAGGCGGTGGGAGAATCGGCCCACGGGGCGGTCGACAAGTCGCTGGGCTTCCTGTTCGGACTCGTCCGCGGTGGACTTCTCGTCACCATCGCCTATCTGGTGGTGACCTGGGTCATACCCTGGGACGAGCAGCCGGCATGGCTGCGGGAGGCGCGGACGACACCGCTGATCCGCGAGGCGGCGGGCGAGATCGAGGCCATCGTTCCCGCCGGCTTCGGCATGGAGGGCCGCTCCATCGTGAACCGCGCCGAACGGCGCAGCCGCGAGGCGGCGGAGACCGAGCAATTGCTGCGGCGGCTGAACACGCCGCAGCCGACGGTACCGGAACAGGCCCCGCGCGAGGACCGTCCCGGCTATACCGACCAAGAGCGCCGAGACCTTGAACGCCTGATCAAGGGGACCCAGTGACCATGGACGCCGTCTTGGAAGCAGTCGCCACCACCAACCCGTTCGACGACGACAAGCTGCACGAGGAGTGCGGCGTGTTCGGGATCTACGGGCACGATGACGCATCGGCGCACGTGGCGCTTGGCCTGCACGCGCTGCAGCACCGCGGCCAGGCGGCGGCGGGGGTCGTCAGCTTCGACGGCGCCGGCTTCCACTCGCATCGCGGCCTGGGCCACGTCGCCGACAATTTCGGCGACGAGGAGACGATCAAGAAGCTGCCCGGCTATGCCGCCATCGGCCACAACCGCTACGCCACGACCGGCGACGTGCTGCTGCGCAACGTGCAACCGCTCTATGCCGACTTCGCATTCGGCGGGCTGGCCGTGGCGCACAACGGCAACCTCACCAACGCGGTCGCCGTGCGCAAGGATCTGGTCCGCCAGGGCTCGCTGTTCCAGTCGACGACGGACACCGAGATCATCGTCCACCTGATCGCGCGCAGCCATGCCGGCAACGTGATCGACCGCATCACCGACGCGCTGCGCAAGGTGGAGGGCGCCTATTCCCTGGTCGCCCTCACCCAGAAGAAGCTGATCGGCGTGCGCGATCCCTTCGGCGTGCGCCCGCTGGTCCTCGGCCGGCTCGGCGACGCCTGGATCCTGACGTCCGAGACCTGCGCCCTCGACATCATCGGCGCCGAGTTGGTGCGCGACATCGAGCCGGGCGAGATGGTGGTCGTCGACGGCGACGGGCTGCGCAGCCTGCGCCCGTTCGACCAGGTGCCGCCGCGCCCCTGCGTCTTCGAATACATCTACTTCGCGCGCCCCGACAGCGTGATCGAGGGCCGCAGCGTCTACGACGCGCGCAAGCGCATCGGCGTCGAACTCTCGCGCGAGAGCGGCGTCGAGGCGGACGTGGTCGTGCCGGTGCCGGACTCGGGCGTGCCGGCGGCGATCGGCTATGCCGGCGCCGCGGGCATCCCGTTCGAGCTCGGCATCATCCGCAACCACTATGTCGGCCGCACCTTCATCGAGCCGACCGACTCGATCCGCAATCTCGGCGTCAAGCTGAAGCACAACGCCAACCGGGTGCACATCGAGGGCAAGCGCGTCATCCTCGTCGACGACAGCATCGTGCGCGGCACCACCTCGCGGAAGATCGTCGAGATGGTGCGCGCCGCCGGCGCCAGGGAGGTGCACATGCGCATCTCCAGCCCGCCGACCACCCATTCCTGCTTCTACGGCATCGACACGCCGGACCGCGAGAAGCTGCTGGCGGCGCGCTACGACACGGCGGAGATGGCGAAGATCATCGGCGCCGACAGCCTCGCCTTCATCTCGATCGACGGACTCTACCGGGCGCTCGGCGTCGCCGGCCGCGATCCGGTGCGCCCCGGCTTCTGCGATGCCTGCTTCACGGGGGACTATCCCATCGGCCTGATCGACCATGCGGCCGCGGAGCGCGCCCGCGGCATCCATCTCGTCGAGGCCGTCGCAGGATGAGCGAGGGGACGAAGAACGGGGGCCGCCTCGCGGGCCGCGTCGCCCTGGTCACGGGCGCGTCGCGCGGCATCGGCGCCGCCATCGCCGAACGCTATGCGGCCGAAGGCGCGCACGTCTATCTGGTGGCGCGCACCCAGGGCGGCCTCGAAGAGGTCTACGACCGCATCGCCGCGGCCGGCGGCAGCGCCACGGGCGTGCCGCTCGACCTGCGCAAGCCGGAGACGATCGAGCAGCTCTCGGTCGCGATCTTCGAGCGCTTCCGCCGCCTCGACATCCTGGTCGGCAACGCCGGCGCGCTCGGGGTGCTGACACCCGTGCCGCACCTGGAGCCGAAGGTGTGGAACGAGGTGATGGACGTGAACGTCACCGCCAACTACCGCCTGATCCGGGCCTTCGACCCGCTGCTGCGCGCCTCGGACGCCGGCCGGGCGATCTTCGTCAGTTCCGGTGCGGCCCGCGGCGGCATGGCCTACTGGGGCGCCTACGCCGCCTCCAAGGCCGCGCTGGAGGCCCTCGTCTCCTGCTGGGCGGCCGAGAGCGTCAAGACGCCGCTGCGCATCAACACGGTCGACCCGGGGGCCGTGCGCACCCGCATGCGCGCCGACGCCTTCCCCGGCGAAGACCCGATGTCGCTCCGCCCGCCCGAGGCGCTGACCGACGCCATGCTCGACCTCGCCGCCCCAGACTGCACGATCCACGGCGAGGTGGTGCGGGTGCGCTGAACGTTGCCGAGGCGCCGCCTCCGCATCGATGGATCACCGGCAGGGGCGGCCCCCCATTGCGCCGGCACCCTCAAGAATACTGCCTGACGTCGCCGGGGCTCATCGCGTCAAAGCGGCTCTCGTGGATGCCGCGCGCCCGGAGCGCCGATGACAGACGCTTGGCGGGGTCGTCGCGCGCCTCGTCGGTCAGCTTGAAGACGCCCCAGTGAGTGCCGAGCGCCGCGCGCGCATCCAGGTCGCACAGGATCTGGACCGCCTCGTCGGGATCGACGTGCTGTGCCGCCATGAACCACCGCGGATCGTAGGCGCCGATCGGCAGCAGGGCGAGATCGGGCGACCCGAACGCGGCCCGCATCCTGCGGAAGATGCTGCCCGTGCCGTAGCCGGTATCGCCGGCGAAATAGACCAGCTTCGTCGCCGTGCGGAGCATGAAGCCGCCCCATAGCGCCATGCGGCGGTCCCGCAAACCCCGCGACGACCAGTGGTTCGCCGGGACGACGTGCACCTCCGCCCGGGGGGCGATCGACACGTGGCCGCCCCAGTCCCGCGCCTCGATCCGCGCTTCGGGCAGGCGGCGACGAACGATGGCGTCGTTGCCGAGCGGCGTCACGATCAGGGGCGCGTGCCCGGCTTGGAGGGTACGCAGGGTCGCGATGTCCAGATGGTCGTAGTGATTGTGCGACAGCAGGATCGCGTCGATCGGCGGGAGATCGCCGAGCGCGATGCCGGGAGCCGCCGCGCGCTTCGGCCCGGCGAAGCCGACCGGACTGGCGCGATCCGACCAGACCGGATCGGTGAGGATGTTGAGACCCGCGACCTGGATCAGCAGCGTCGCATGACCGACCATCGTGACCCGCAGACCATCCACCCGCACATCCGGTTTGGTCGGCCGGACCGGGACGTTCTTCGGCCAGGGATTGTCCGGCGCGGTCCGCCGCCAGCGCAGCAGGTCGCGCAGCCGGCGATCGGTGCCGGGCTCGCCCGGATTGAAGAAACGGACGCCGTCGAAATGATCCGACGCCGGACCGCTGTAGTAGGAATTCGATGTCGGCATCTCGCGTCCGTCGGGCGTTCGGGCGGCCGCGATCTTATTCATCGAGGCCCGGCGCGTCCCGTACGACACGATCGCGATGACGACCGATCGCTCCGACAGGCGGACCGGCACGCGTTTCCCGGAGGGACAATCCCGTGCCCCTGCCCGCCCCGCCGCGCTACACTGCGTCCGACCGCAGCACGCCGCCCGCCGGACTGGCATCGCCATGATCAGCCTCAGCCTTCGCGTCGACATCGACGACCATGGACGCATCGGTCCCGGCAAGATCAGGCTGCTGGAGCAGATCGGGGCGCTGGGCTCGATCTCCGCCGCGGGGCGGTCGATGAACATGTCCTACAAGCGCGCCTGGGCCCTGGTCGACGAGTTGAACCGCTGTTTCGGCAAGCCGGTCGTGTCGACCCAGATGGGCGGGCGGGCCGGCGGCGGCGCCGCCCTCACCCCGTTCGGCAGCGAGTTGGTGGCGCATTACCGTGCCATCCAGACCAAGGCCGAACAGGCCGCCGGCCTGCACCTGAACGCGTTGCGGGCGGCCGCCGAGCGTAGCGGCTGAAGTCGCCGGCCCGTCAGGCGGGCTGCAGTCCGAAGGCGTCCGCCAGTTCCCGCTTCGCCAGCAGGTCGGCGAGGCTGTGGCGGTCGAGCACCGCCATGAAGGCGGCCAGCGCCTCGGCCAGCACGCAGGCGAGGCCGCAGCCGGGGGCGAGGATGCAGGTGGCGCAGTCCACCAGGGCGAAATCGTCCTCCATGCGGCGCACCACCTCGCCCACGTTGATCTCCGCCGCCGGGCGGGCGAGGCGCACGCCGCCGAAGCGGCCGCGCGCGCTGGTCACGTAGCCGGCACGGCCGAGGTCGTTCACGACCTTCATCAGGTGGTTCTGCGAGATGCCGTAGGCGCGCGCGATCTCGGCGATCGAGCAGAGCGCGTCCGGCTTCGCGCCCAGATAGAGCAGCACCCGCATCGCATAGTCGGTGTAGCGCGTCAGCCGCATCCGTCGTCCCCGCTGCGGCATCGCGCCGCCACGTCGATATATGCTCTTTCTATACATCTTTGGCGAGCCGCTATATATGTACCCACTGTACATGATTGGCCGACCCTGATCGGACGAGCGCCATGGAAGCGGACGCGACGGACATCGACGAAGCCGGACTGAAGCGGCTGGTGGACCGGTTCTACGAGCGGGTACGGGCGGACGCGATGCTCGGCCCCGTGTTCGAGGACGCGGTGGACGACTGGCCGCCGCACCTGGAGAAGCTGGCCGCCTTCTGGTCGTCGGTCGTGCTCCGCACCGGGCGCTACACCGGCAACCCGATGATGGCGCACGCCCGGCATGCCGGGCGCCTGAGCCCGGCGATGTTCGAGCGGTGGCTGGCGCTATGGCGCGAGGCGACCGCCGAGACGATGGCGCCGGCCGCCGCCGCCCTGCTGCAGGCGCGGGCGGAGCGCATCGCCGAAAGCCTGCAGCTCGCCCTGTTCTTCCGCCCGGGCCGCAGGCCCGCGCGACCCTGAAGCCCACGAAACACCGCGATCCGCGCTGCCGCTCCCGTGCCTGGTGGAGACCGGCGCCGGCGTAACAGAGAGTTCCCATGAGCGAGCATCGTACAGACGCGGATCCCGGCCGGCGCGCGGGCGCCGGCGCCCTTCCGCTCGCCGCCGCGGCGACCGCCGCGATGTCCACCCTGCTGTGGCCGGCTGCAGCTTCCGCGCACGTGAAGTGGTTCGCGCCCTACATCGTCGGCGCCGCACCGGCGCCCGTCGGAGACACGCTGGCCAATAGCTGGTTCTGGCTGGCCCTCGCACTCGTCCTCGGCTTCTTCCTGGCGACGCGCGCCGTCGAGCGCACCGGCGCCGGCACCGCGATCCTGGCCGGCATGGACCGGGTCACCGACCCGCTCTGGCGGCGGCTCGACGATTTCCTGCGCGTGGTCATCGCGGCCTTCTTCGTCGCCGTCTTCGCGGTCGGCGGCGTCTACCTGACCCCCGACCTGAAGACCCCGGCGGAGTGGGTCTCCTGGCTGCAGCTGCTGATCGCCGCGGGCCTGTTCTCGCGCCGGACGATGCCGTTGTCGGCCGTCGGGATCATCGGCCTGTGGGTGCTCGCGCTGCGCGACTACGACATCTTCCACCTGCTCGACTACCTGGCGCTCGGCGTCGCCGTCGCCGCCTATCTGGTCCTGGCCGCGTCGGACAGGCCGGAATGGCGCCGGCACCGGTTCGAGGTGCTGCGCTGGGGCGTGGCGATCGCGCTGATGTGGTCGAGCCTGGAGAAGTTCGCCTACCCGGACTGGTTCTATCCGCTGGTCGAGGAGAAGCCGTTCCTCACCTTCGGCATGCCGCGCGACGTCTTCATCCCGATGGCCGGCGTGGCGGAGTTCACCATGGGCTTCGGCCTGCTCTGGACGCCGCTGGTGCGCCGGCTGTCGGCGGTGGCGCTCTTCGTCATCTTCAACGCCGCCGTCTATCCGTTCGGCCGGATCGACCTGATCGGCCACGCGCTGATCATGGCGATCATCGTCGCCATCGCCGCCGACCACACGCGCGACCTCCACGTCCTGCCGTCGCTGCGCCGCTCCTTCGCCGGCGTGCCGGGCGGACTGGCCGCAGCACTGGCAGTCTTCGTCGCCGGCTATTGGGGGCTGCACATGGCGCTGTACGGAATCGGCGGCGTGGCCGTCGCCGCACTGCCGGAGCGGGCGACCCACTCCTACAGCGCCGAGCACCCGCACGGCCCGCAGGCCCTGGCCAGCATCGGGGTCGATGCCGGCCGTGCCGCACCCGCCGCGCGCCGCCCGGGCGATCGCGCCACCGACCGCGCAATGGCGGAAAACCGCGCGATCATGGACAGGATGCACGCCGCCATGGCGGAGGCCGCCGCCTCCGGCGACCCCGACATCGACTTCGTGCGCGGCATGATCCCGCATCACCAGGCCGCGGTGGAGATGGCGGAGGTGCAGTTGCGCTATGGCAGCGATCCCGCGAACCGGGAGCTGGCGCTGCACATCATCGAGGAGCAGCGGCGCGAGATCGACGCCATGCGCGAGTGGCTGCGCGAGCGCGGCATCGCGCCCGCATCGGACTGATCCCGCAGCAGGGAGGACGAAGATGGCGAAGGACCGCACACGCCGGCCCGGCGAGGAGCGCGGGAATGACGGGCGCGGAGAAGACGGGCAGGAAGCGGAGGGCTTCAGCTCGCCGCCCTGCTTCATGCACGAGCTGGCACCGGAGTATCTGGGCTATATGGGCGCCGCCGAACTGGACGACCTGCTGTCGCGGATCGAGGGCCTCGTCGCCAGCGGCGGCGGCGTTGTCGCGGGACGCCTGTGCGCGGCGCTGCGGCACGGCACGGCACCGCGCATTGACGGCCTCTCGGCCGAGGCGAAGCGCCGCGGAGCGGCACTGCTGGACGAAACCCTGATGCGCATCCAGCCGTCCCCGGTGCGCGACGGCCTGGAGGCGCTGCGCCGGCGCCTGGCCGCGGCAGACGACGCGACACCATGAGGAAACCTTCCACCCAACGACCAAGGCAGGCCGAACCATGCCCACCGATACGCCCCCCGACACGCTCTCCGCCCCGGACGCCGCACGCCTCGCGCAGGCCCTGCTCCACGGACCCGACGCCGTCGTCTTCTCCGATCGCGAAGGCATCATCCGCTTCTGGAACGCGGCGGCGGAGCGGCTGTTCGGCTTCGCCGCCGCCGAGGCGGTCGGCCGGTCGCTCGACATCATCATCCCGGAGCGCCAGCGCGCGGTTCACTGGAGCGGCTACGCCACGGTGATGGAGACGGGCCGCAGCCGCTACGGCGCCGGCGACGTCCTGAGCGTCCCCGCCCTGCACAAGGACGGCCGCCGCCTCTCGGTGGAGTTCACCATCGCCATGCTGCACGCCGGGGACGGCGGGGTCGACGGCATCGCCGCGATCATGCGCGACAACACCGCCCGCTTCGAAGAGGTGAAGGCGCTGCGGCGCCAGGCGGCGGGACGCGGCTGAACGCGTGGGCCCGCGGCATCATCCGGCAGCGAGCGGCGCGTCCGGGTCGGTGCGGTCGTCGAGGATGAGCTGCAGGAAAGCGAGATCGAGCCAGCGGCCGAACTTCGCGCCGACCTGGGGCAACAGCCCGACGCGCTCGAAGCCCAGCGTCTCGTGCAGGCGGATCGACGGGGCGTTTCCCGCCTCGATACCGCCGACCATCACGTGCTTGCCGAGCGCGCGGGCGCGGGCGATCAGCGCCACCATCAGCGCCCGGCCGACCCCGCCCCGGCGCCGGTCGCCGCGCACATAGACCGAGTGCTCCACCGTGCGGCGGTAGCCGTCGAAGGCGCGCCAGTCGCCGAACGAGGCGTAGCCCAGCACGGTACCGTCGTCGTCGACGGCGACCAGCACGGGATAGCCCTGGCGCCGCCGGTCGGCGAGCCACGCCGCGCGGTTCGCCGCGTCGACCACCGTCTCGTTCCAGATCGCGGTGGTATTGGCGACGGCGTCGTTGTAGATCGCCGTGATCCCGTCGATGTCGCCTTCGCCCGCGTCGCGGATCTGCATGCCGTCCTCCGCCGTGTCCGGTGGACGGTATAGCGCAGCCGCGGGCCGCGCGGGACGCTCTCGATCGGCATGCGCGACAGCATGCGGGCTGGGCCGAAACGGAAAACCCGGGCGCGCACGGCGGCCTCGCGGCGCCGGTGCGGCCCAGGCATCCCCCCCCGGTATGGACGATGCGCGCGGGGGCGGACTACCCCGCCGCGCGCATGGCGCCCGGATCGACGACGGCATAGAGGCCGCGCTGGGCGGGCACCGGCTGGAACCGGCTGCTGATGCCGAGCACCGTCTCGGCACCGCCGAGATAGAGGTGGCCGTCCGCGGCGAGCACCTTGGCGATGCCGTCGAGGATGCGCGTCTTCGTGTCCGTATCGAAGTAGATCAGGACGTTGCGGCAGAAGACGACGTCGAAGCTGCCGAGCGAGGCCGGGTCGGCCAGCAGGTTGAACGGCCGGTAGCTGACCATCGAGCGGATCTCGGGCTTCAGCTGCCACTTGTCGCCCTGCTGGATGAAGTATTTCACCAGCAGCTGGATGGGCAGGCCGCGCTGCACCTCGAACTGCGAATAGACGCCCTCCTTGGCGATGCGGAGCACCTCGTTGGAGACGTCCGTCGCCAGGATCTCGACCCGCCAGCCGGCGAGCTGTGCCGCCGCCTCCTTGCAGAGCATGGCGATCGAATAGGGCTCCTGCCCGGTCGAGCTGGCCGCGCACCAGATGCGGATCTGCTTGCGCGCCGCCCGCGCCTTCAGCAGGGCGGGCAGGACATAGTCCTTGAACTGGTCGAACGGCTTCTTGTCGCGGAAGAAGAAGGTCTCGTTCGTGACCATCGCCTCGACGACCTCGCGCACCCGGTCGGTGCGCGTGTCCTTCATCAGCTCGCGCACGAAGGCGTCGGCGGTGCCGCAGCCCTGCTTGCGGGCGATCGGCGCCAGGCGGCTCTCGACCAGGTAGGCCTTGTCGGCCGACAGGACGAGCCCGCATTCCTTGCGGACGAGCTTTGCGACGAAGTCGAATTCCTGCGGCGTCATCGTTCTGCTCCGCCCGCGATCCGCGCCAGACGCGGTCCGATTTCTGAAAGTGCGAGGATCTCGCTGCACACGCCGGCCCGCGCCACGGCGCCCGGCATGCCCCAGACGACGCTGGTCGCCTCGTCCTGGGCCAGCACCTTGCCGCCCGCCTGCACCACGGCGCGGCAGCCGCCGAGGCCGTCGCTGCCCATCCCGGTGAGGATCAGCGCCAGGACGCCGTCGCCCCAGATGGCCGACATGCTGCGCAGCATCGGGTCCACCGACGGCCGGCAGAAATTCTCGCGCGGGCCCTGGTCGAGCTTGATGAAGCGGCCGCCGTCGCGCGCCACCACGCTCATGTGGTGGTCGCCCGGCGCGAGATAGATCCGCCCGCCGGCCACCGGCTCGCCGTCGACCGCCTCGGCGCAGCGCATCGAGGCGACGCGCCCGATATGCTCGGCCAGGATGGTCGTGAAGGTCGCCGGCATGTGCTGGGTGATCAGGATCGGCTGGCGCATCGGCGCCAGGCCGCCCAGGACCTTCAGCAGCGCCTGCGGCCCGCCGGTCGAGCTGCCGATGCCGATGACCGTCGGCGGCCGCAGCCACTGGGTGGGACGCAGCACCGGCGCCGCGGGCGCCGCGGCCTGCTTCGGCACCGCCGCCACCCTGCCGGGCGTCGGCGCGGCGGAAGCCGGCACCCGCTGGCGCCGCCGGGCGCCGAGCGTCAGCACCTTCTCGGTCAGGTCGCGGCGGAAGTCGTCGGCGGTGTTCACCTCGCGCGACGTCGTCGGCTTGGCGACATAGTCGGCGGCACCGGCCGACAGGGCGCGGATGCTGACTTCGGCGTTCTTCCGGGTCAGCGTCGACGCCATGATGATCTGCAGGTTGGGGTCCTTGCGGATCAGCAGCGGCAGCGCCGTCAGCCCGTCCATCACCGGCATCTCGATGTCGAGCACCACGACCTCGACCTCGTTGCGGTCGAGCGCCTTGATGGCCAGCTCGCCGTTGGCGACCGTGGTGACGACGGCGATGCGCGGGTCGGCCTCGAGGATGCGGGCGATCAAGCCGCGGATGACGAGGGAGTCCTCGACCACCATGACACGATAGGGGGACTCCGCCCGTCCAGGCGGGGCCGTGGCCCGCCGCGGCTCTGCGGCGGCCATCAGAGCAGTCCCGCCTGCTCGAACTTCGCTTCGACGATTTCCTTGTCGAAGGGCTTCATGATGTATTCGTTGGCGCCCGCCGCCAGCGCTTCCTGGATGAAGCTGAAGTCCTTCTCGGTCGTGCAGAAGACGACGATCGGCTCGGCGCCGCCGTTGACGCGGCGCAGCCGGCGCAGGAAGTCGATGCCGTTCATCACCGGCATGTTCCAGTCGAGCAGCACCGCATCGGGCATGTGCGCCACGCACTTCGCCAGCGCCACCTTGCCGTCCTCCGCCTCCTCGACCTCGAACTCGAGGCCTTCGAGGATCTTGCGGGCAACCATGCGGACGACTTTGGAGTCGTCGACGACGAGACAGGTCTTCATCATTTCCTCCGGCATCTCGCTTTCAGGTGCTCAGGCCGCTTCAGCCGTGCGGATGCCGTCGAGCACGCGGGCGACGTTCAGGACCAGCAGCAGCTGGCCGTCCAGGCGGTAGATCCCGTCGCAGACCTCGCGCCAGAGCTGGCGCAGCGTCGGCGGCGTCGCTTCGAAGCTGTCGGGCGACAGGGTCATCACCTCGCCGACCGAGTCGACGAGCAGGCTGTAGAGCTCGCCCTCGCGCTCGGTCACGACGCTCATGCTCTTGCTGGGCTCGGCGCAGGGCGGCAGGCCCAGGCAGCTGCGCAGGTCGATGGCGGTGACGATCCGGCCGCGCAGGTTCAGCGAACCGGCGATCGCCTTCGGCGCCAGCGGGATGCGCACGATGCGCTGCGGGTTCAGGACGTCCTGGGCATGCAGCACGGGGATGCCGAACAGCTGGCCGCCCACGGTGACGGTGATCAGGTGGCCCGAGGCGGCGTCCGCCGCCGCGTCGTCCTTCTTGATGTATGCCGGGCTCATCAGGCGGCACCTCGCGTGAGGGTGAGAGACTGCGACAGGGTCTCGAGCAGTCCGTCACGGTCGAACTTGGGAACGTAGTCGGTGAAGCCGACCTGGCGGCCGCGGTCGATGTCGCCGGGCGACACCTTGGCGGAGAGCGCCACCATCGGCGTGTCCTGCCAGCGGTCGCTGCGCCGGGCCGCCTCGGCGAAGCCGAAGCCGTCCATCCCGGGCATGTCGATGTCGCTGATGATGACGTCGAAGTCCTGGCCGCGGTCGTGCAGTGCCATCGCGCGGTCGGCGCTCTCGACGCTGGTGACCTCGTAGCCGGCCCGCTTCAGCAGCGGCGACAGCATGTTGCGGAAGAAGGCGCTGTCGTCGACCAGCAGCACGCGGCGCTGGCCGTCGGACTTGGCGGCCGAACCGGCCTTGGTGCCGAACCAGTCGGCGAAGGTCTGCGACAGGTACCAGCCCAGGTCGATGACCTCGGTCGCCTTGCCGTTGATCACGGCGGTGCCCATCGTCCCGCTGCTCGACTGGCCGTCGAGCTGGAAGTCGAGCACCTCCTCGGCGATGTCGAGGATCTCGTCGACGACGAGGCCCATCGTGCGGTCGCGGTCGGTGAAGACGATGACCGGTTGGCGGCCGGTCTCGGCGAAGCGCACCTCGCCGGCGGTGCCGACCAGCGGCATCAGCGTGCCGCGATACTGCACCACCGGGCGGCCGTCGGCATACTCGATGGCCGTGACGTCGATCTCCTCCAGTCGCGCCACGAGGGACAGCGGGACCGCCTTCGGGGTGGCACCGGCGCTGCGGAACAGCAGCAGGGCAACCTTTTCGTCGCCGCCGGCCGCGTGGGCCGCGACCATGCCGGCGTCGCGGTCGCCCGCCTTCGCCTGGCCGCGCCGCGAGGCGATGCCGTTGGGATCGAGGATCATCACGACGCTGCCGTCACCCAGGATGGTGTTGCCGGAGAAGACCGGGTTGTCGCGCAGCATCGGCGCCATCGGCTTCACCACGATCTCCTCGGTGTCGAAGACCCGGTCGACCATGATGCCGAAGGTGTAGGTCCCGACCTGGCTGACGACGATGAAGACGTCCTGCTCGCCGTCCTCCATCTCGCCCAGTTCGAGCAGTTCACGCAGCGAGACGAGCGGCAGCAGGCGGTCGCGCAGGCGCAGCACCGGCGTGTGGTCCAGGGTCTCGATGCGGTGCTCGCTGGTCTTGGAGGACCGGACGAGTTCCAGCACGCTGAGCTGCGGGATGGCGAAGCGCTGGCCGGCGCACTCGACGATCAGCGAGGCGACGATGGCGAGGGTCAGCGGGATCTTGATGTTGAACTCGGTGCCCTTGCCGACGACCGAGTTCATCTCGATCGAGCCGCCGATCTTCTCGATGTTCGAGCGCACCACGTCCATGCCGACGCCGCGGCCGGAGACGTTGGTCACCTGCTCGGCGGTCGAGAAGCCGGCTGCGAAGATGTACTGCTGCGCCACGTGGTCGGGCATCTGCTCGACCTCGGCGGCGCTGGCGAGGCCGTTCTTGACGATCTTCTCGCGGATCTTGGCGATCGACAGGCCGCGCCCGTCGTCGGCGATGCGCAGGATGATGTGGCCGCCTTCGTGCCAGGCCTGCAGGCGGATGCGGCCGGTCTCCGGCTTGCCGGCGGCGCGCCGCTCTTCCGGCCGCTCGATGCCGTGGTCGAGCGAGTTGCGCACCATGTGGGTGAGCGGATCCTTGATCAGCTCCAGCACCTGGCGGTCCAGCTCGGTCTCCGCGCCGGTCTGCTCCAGCTCGATCTTCTTGCCCAGGTCCTGCGCGATGTCGCGGACGATGCGCGGCAGCTTCGACCAGGCGTTGCCGATCGGCTGCATGCGCGTCTTCATGACGCCTTCCTGCAGCTCCGACGTGATCTGGTTGAGGCGCTGCAGCGGCGTGGCGAACTCGCTGTCCTCGCGGGTCCGCACCATCTGAAGCAGCTGGTTGCGGGTCAGCACCAGCTCGCTGACGATGGTCATCAGGTTTTCCAGGACGCTCACGCCGACGCGGATCGACTGGTTCGCGGCGTTCAACTCGACCGGATGGTCGTCAGCGCGCGGCGCCTCGACCCTGGCGGCCGCTGCGGCGGGCGCGGTCGCCGCTGCGGCGGGCGCCTGGGGCGCGCCGGCGCTCGTGGCAGCGGCGATCGGGGCGGGAACGATGTCGCGGCGGACGCCTTCCAGCACGCCCAGAACGTCGTCGATCACCGCCTCGGCGGTACCCATCTCACGCACCGCATCGACGAGATGGCCGATCCACGCGTCGAAATGCGAGTCGTTCAGCTGGCCGGCCAGGCTCGCATGCGCCTGGGCCAGGTCGCCGCCGGCATAGTCGTTGGGGCCGCCGAAGCCGCGGGCGAGCCAGTCGCGCAGCATCGCCTTCTGCACTTCGAGGATCGTGTGCTCGAAGAAGGGCGACAGCTGCGGGTCGCGGATGACCTTGGCATAGAAGGAATCGACTGCAGCCTCGATCGCCGGCATGCCGCCGATGCGCTCGAACAGGCTGCCGTCCTCGGAGGACGGCGCAGGCTCTGCGGCGGCCTTGGGAGCGGCCGAGGGGGCCGCGACAGAGGGGGCGGCGTAGGCCGCGGCGTGAGGGCAGACGGGCGCTTCGCCGTCGGCGGTGCGGTTCAGTTCGTCGATCAGCGCGCCGTCGTCGCCGTCGGGCTCGGCGCCGGTCTGCTCCAGTGCACCGAGGATGGTCTTGAACTGGTCGAGGGTGCGCAGGATCAGCGTCACCGAATCGGCCGAGACCGACAGCTCCCCGTCACGATACTTGCCGAGCACGTTCTCGGCGGCGTGGCCGAGCCGCTCCAGGCGCGGCAGGTCGAGGAAGCCGCAGGTGCCCTTGATCGTATGGACGATCCGGAAGATCTTCCCCAGAAGATTCGGATCGTTCGGGTTCCGCTCGAGCCTGACCAGCTCGGTATCGAGTTCGGCCAGCCCTTCTGCAGTCTCGGTTAGGAATTCCCCGAGCAGGTCGTCCATCTATGCGCTCCACGTTTGCTCTCCCCTCTCGGGGGAACCTTCGTGGACCGTAACCTCAAGGTGTGAAGAGGCCGTAAAGCATGCTATGCGGCGGCCCGGCTGCGCAGGGACAACTTGTCCGCGCCGGGCTCGACGACGATGTCGACGCCGGCTCGGCCCGCCATCAGGATCGCCACGTGCGCCTGGATGGAACGCGCGTCCAGTTCCTCGACGGCGGCACCCCGCAGCGCCGCGTCCACCTGGGGATGCAGGGCGGCGCCGCGCCCGTCCGCCGTCACCGTCGGGACCGGCCCACCGTCGGCGACGATCGCGACCGTGCCGCCGCGCGGCAGCGCCTCGCCGGCGATCAGCGTCAGGTGCAGCAGCAGCTTGGCGCGCGTCGCCTCCAGTTCAACGCCCTGGGTACGCGGGTCGTTGGGCCAGTCGAGCGCCACTTTCCCGCCTTCGAACCAGCCGGCGGCGCAGCGCCCGAGTTCGGCCATCGCCCAGCTGTCGCGGCCGCCCGCCGCACCGAACGCCAGGCGGAAGAAGTCCAGCCGCCGCCAGGCCTGCCGCGCGCTGTTCTGCAGCAGCGGCAGCACGTCGTCGGCCATCGACGGGTCGAAATCCTCCAGCAGCTCGATGCCGTTGTTCACGGCACCGACCGGGCCGACCAGGTCGTGACACAGGCGCGAGCAGACGAGTTCCAGGACCCGCATGTCGATGTCGGTCGCCAAGATGGTGCCTCCTGCATCCGGTCGCGCCATCCGGCGCCTGCGCCTAGACTAGGTTCTATGCCCGACCCGACGCAAACCCCTTCGCCCCCACCGTTATGCTCGGACGTACCACAATGCCGTCCTTTCTCACGCCCGGTATGATCGTGCGCCACCCGGCACGGCCCGACTGGGGATTGGGCCAGGTGCAATCGTCGATCGGCGCGCGGGTGACCGTGAACTTCGAGCACGAGGGCAAGGTCGTCCTGAACGCCGATCGTGTCGACCTGGAGATCGTCGGCGACGACCCGCGCCGGCGCTAGGCTCGCGACCAGCGCCGCGGCGACGTCCACCCGCCGCGCGCCATGCGGCGCGTCCACCCCCTGCCGCTTGCCCGCGGGGGCGACATCCGCCCGCAGCGCCCCTATATTCTCCTGATCCGACCCGAACCCTCCACCCGCCGGGCAGAGCATCAGGGACGCGCATGACCGACCTCACCGCCACACCGCACGCCATTCCCCAGTCCGCGCCGGCGGTCGACCCGTTCGGCCGCGCAATCACCTATCTGCGCGTCTCGGTCACCGACCGCTGCGACTTCCGCTGCGTCTACTGCATGTCGGAGAACATGTCGTTCCTGCCCAAGGCGGACCTGCTGACGCTGGAGGAACTGGAGCGGCTGTGCGGCACCTTCGTACGCATGGGCGTGCGCAAGCTGCGCCTGACGGGCGGCGAGCCGCTGGTGCGTCGCAACGTGATGAGCCTGTTCCGCGGCCTGGGCCGGCACATCGCCGAGGGCAACCTGGACGAGCTGACCGTCACCACCAACGGCAGCCTGCTGGCGCGCTACGCCGACGAGCTCTACGACTGCGGCGTGCGGCGGCTCAACGTGTCGCTCGACACGCTGGACGCCGACAAGTTCGCGGCGATCACCCGCTGGGGCCGGCTCGACAAGGTGATGGAGGGGCTCGCCGCCGCCGACCGCGCCGGGCTGAAGATCAAGATCAACATGGTGGCCCTGCGCGGCGTCAACGAGGACGAGTTCGACCACATGATCGCCTGGTGCGGCGAACGCGGCTACGACCTCGTCATCATCGAGGTCATGCCGATGGGCGACATCGGCGAGGACCGGCTCGACCAGTACATGCCGCTCTCGATGGTGCGCAGCCGCATCGCGCGCAGCTGGACCCTGGACGAGAGCGACTACACGACCGGCGGCCCGGCGCGCTATTCCACCGTGCGCGAGACCGGCGGCCGCCTCGGCTTCATCACGCCGCTGACGCACAATTTTTGCGAGAGCTGCAACCGCGTCCGCCTCACCTGCACCGGCACCCTCTACATGTGCCTCGGCCAGGAAGACGCCGCCGACCTCCGCGCCGTCCTGCGCAGCAGCGAATCGGACGCCCCCCTCGAAGCCGCCATCCACGACGCCATCGCCCGCAAGCCGAAAGGCCACGACTTCATCATCGACCGCCGCCGCGGCCGCGTGTCGGTGCCGCGGCATATGAGCGTGACGGGGGGGTGAGGGCCAAGTGGCCTTCGCGTTACGGCCGAGTGGCCAGGACGCAGAAGGCCCTTTCTCCGCGCATCAGCCGCGGTGCCGAGAAGCCCGCTTCACGAAGCGCCTTTACCATGTCCTCCTCGCGCTGCCCCGCGTGCCGCGTGAAGCACAGAGCAACCTGCCCGCCGGGCACGAGGATCCGCCGCACCTCCGCCAGTCCTGCTGCAGCATCGCTCCAGACCTGCACGGAGTTGACCGCCAGGACTTTCTCGAACGATGCCTCCGCGAACGGAAGGCTCTCCGCTACCCCCCGGTGCAGCTCGACCCGGCCTCGGCGGATCGCGGCCGCGTTCCGCGCCTTGGCCTGAGCCATCATGCGCGTCGATACGTCGACGCCGGCTATCCGCCCCTTCGTCACCAACCCCGATAGCCGCTTCAACGCCACGCCTGGACCAAATCCGATCTCCAGCACGCGGTCGGCCGGCCCGACTTCCAATAGGCCGACCGCCCAGGCTCCCGCGTCGTCGTTCATCCGCGCCATGATCCACCCGCCGATGCGGCCGAGCAGGCCGCGAGGACGCCCGAACATCCGGAGAAGGATGGACTTGCCAAGGCCCATGCGATGGAACCTCCGACGGGAACAAGGGCGGCCGTTATACCTGCAGCGGCCCGGATGTAACCCAGGAGAATCGGAGCCCAACGGCGCCAAAATCCCCAACGTCTGCGCCCATTTCGGCATCGCCTGCACGAACTTCGAGGGCTTCCTGAAGGCGAAGGGCTGGAGCTTCTGACGAGCGGCACCGCGATGGCACCCCGTCATCCTTGCAAATTCAAAGTCTGCCTTTCGATTTGCAAGGATGACGCTGGGCGCCACGGACGGCCCGGGCTAGCCGTGCTGTCCCAGCGGGGCTATCGTCACGGCGTTCCGGCTTGGCTCGGCGTGTCGGGCAGCCTGCCGATGCGCGAAGAACGGTGGAGAAGACGAATGGCCTATACCTTGGAACAGCTGAGCAGCGACATCCGCGGCGTCCTGAAGAACGACGACGGCACGACCGGCAAGCAGGCGATCTGCGGTCTGGTGGCCAAGGCGCTGGTGGACAAGGAGTTCGTCGCCAAGCACCTGACCAGCGAACAGTGCAAGCCGCGCAAGGTGCTCTACGAAGACCCCGACATGGGCTTCTGCATCTGCGGCCACGTCTACGAGAACGGGGCGCACGGCGCGCCGCACGATCACGGCTCCAGTTGGGCCATCTACGGCGTCGCCGAGGGCGACACCGAGATGACCGACTGGCGCATCGTGAAGAAGGGCGAAGGCGACCAGCCGACCCTGGTCGAGCCGGTCAAGACCTACCTGATGCAGCCCGGCGACTGCCAGGTCTACGACGTCGGCGCGGTCCACTCGCCGAAGCGCGACGGCATGACGAAGCTCATCCGAATCGAGGGCAAGAACCTCGACCACGTCAAGCGCTCCAACATCAAGGCCGCCTGAAGCACCGGCAGCCGCGGGCCGGACAGCCCGCGGCGCCCTGCCCCGGCGCCCCCGGTCAGTGCGCGAACAGCACCGGCACGGTCATCTGGCGCAGGACGCTGCGCGTGGCGCCGCCGAGGAGCATCTCGCGGGCGCGGCTGCGGCCGTAGGCGCCCATGACGATCAGGTCGGCCGAGCCCGACGCCGCCTCCGACAGGAGGAGTTCGCCCGGCTCGATGCCGGCGGCGACGGTGGTCGCCGCCTCGGCCGGCACGTCGTGGCGGGCGAGCGCCTGGCAGAGGTCGGCGCCCGGCACCGCCTGCGGGTCCGCACCGGCTGCGGCGATCGACAGGACCGTCACCTGCTCGGCCCGCAGCAGCAGCGGTAGCGCGTCGTGCACCGCGCGCGCCGCCTCGCGGCTGCCGTTCCAGCCGATCAGCACGCGGCGCAGCTTCGGCGCGGCACCGATATAGGGCACGACGAGCACCGGCCCGCCCGCCGCGAAGACGAGGTCCTCGGCCAGCGTCGCCGGCGTGAAGTAGCCGGGCGCGTCGGGGTCGTGCTGGCCGACGACCGTGAGGTCGGCGCAGCGCGCCGCCGCCGCCACCGTCCGCAGCACGTCGCCCTCCACCGTCCGCCACTCGGTCGGCCCCTGGGCGCCCTGGGCGACGGCAGTGTCGAAGATCGCCTTGGCGTCGGTCGCTTCCCGGGCCGCCCAACTCTTCTGCTTCTCGATGAATTCCAGGCTGGGCTCGATGTAGAAGGGCAGGCTCGCATTGTCGCGCACGTGCAGGCCGGTCAGGTGCGCCCCGTGCTCCGCCGCCAGCGCGAGGGCGAATTCCACCCGCCGGGCGCAGGCCGGGCCGGCGTCGACGTGAACCAGGATTGTGCGGATTGCCATGCTGCGTCTCCTCGGATGCGGGCGGGCGTTCTGGTGGGCCGGCAGGATGGGGCGCGCGCCCGTGCGCCGCGCCCCGCCCGGCCGAAGCGGCGGCCTCAGGCGGCCTTGACGGCGATCTTCTTCTCCGCCCGCTTCGCCTCGGGCTTCTTCGGCAGCGTCAACGTCAGCACGCCGTTCTTGAAGGTGGCGGCGATGCCGTCTGCGTCGGCGTCATCCGGCACGCGGAAGGAGCGTTGGAACGAGCCGTAGCGCCGCTCGGACACGTAGTAGCTGTCCTTCTTCTCCTCGCGCTCCTGCTTCTTCTCGCCCTTCACGGTGAGGATGCCCTCGGCGAGGGAGACGTCGATGTCCTTCTCTTCGCTGCCGGGCAGTTCGGCGGTGATGCAGTATTCGCCGTCGCGCTCGACCACGTCGACGGTCGGCAGCTGGCCGCCGAAGACGCCGGGCAGGCGCCGGCGCGGCTCGACCTCCATGGCGCGGCGGCCGAACGGCATCAGGGGAAACCCGGACAGAACGTCGTCGAAGGCACGCTCCATCTCCTCGCGGAGCGACGCGAATGTGGGGAATGGTGCCGCGGCGGACTTGGGCTCGGCCGGTGACGGCTGGGTCACGGATTGGGATGTGCTCGGGGCTTTCGCGGGAACGTCGTTCATCGCTGCTCTCCTCCGTTGACGTCGGCGGCGCGCTGCCGTGACGTTGGCGAATGGATAGTCGCGAACCGGTCGTTGGTCCTTGTCCTAGATCAAATGTTGACCGCGACCGGCAGGCCGCCCGGTCGGGAAGCGGCCTGCACGGCGGAGAGGCGGCGGGACGGGGACGGGGCGCGCTCAGTTGGGCGCGGGCTTCGGACCTTCGGACTTCCAGGTTTCCAGGGCCTTCAGCCCCTCCGCCGACGGCTTGGCCATCGCATCGGAGTCCGGCTTCGCGGCGGTCCCCATGGCGGCGGCGCTCGGCATCTCGCAATGGACGTTCAGCGTCGTGCCCCAGGCGTTGTAGACGACGCTGGCCGTGTTGGACGAGGAGTAGGGCGACGGGTCCGGCGTGCACGGCACCTTGCTGGAGCCGAGCACGGCCGAGACGACGACCGAATAGGGCGAGCCGTTTACCATGCCCTTGACCGGCAGTGCGACGCAGCGGTGCTGGCCGATCGGGAAGCTGTCGGACCAGTAGATGCTGTCGCCCAGCTTCACGCCCATCCACGCCGCATAGCCGGCGCCGACGAGCAGGTTCACGCAGGCGGCAGACTGCGCGGCCGCCGGCTTCGCCGGAGCGAGACCGAGACCGAGACCGACGATCATCATCGCCGCGCCGGAAAGTGCGCCGTTCCTAATGCATGTCATGATCAGCACCTCGAGACGGATTGTGTTTATTGATCGAGATGCTCGCGTCCCCCGCCATTTACGCTAATGGGCACGCGCCAAGCCGCGCAATATTTATTGTTAATCGAATTTTATACATAAATTAAATCGGCCGACCTTCGGTAGGAAGGCCAGAACGACACCGGCGGGCACCGCGGTCTGGCGGGTTCGGTCCACCCCCTACCATCGCCCCGCCCCTCCGCTATACTCGCGCCTCCCGCCCGTCGCCGGCACGGATCGTCATGTCCGAACCCCGCATCGCCTTCGTCGCGGCCGACAGCGAGGCGGCGCAGCGTGCGTTGACCGAGTTGGAGGCCGCCTACCCGCACGTCGCGCCGGAAGAGGCGGACGTGATCGTGGCGCTGGGGGGTGACGGGCTGATGCTGGAAACGCTCCACCGCTTCATGGGCAACGGCAGCGACGGGTGCGGCAAGCCGATCTTCGGCATGCACCGCGGCAGCGTCGGCTTCCTGATGAACGGGTACGGCCCGCTGGGCCTGGTGCAGCGCGTGGCGCGCGCCCGACCGGTGGTGCTGACGCCGCTGCTGATGACGGCGCACACCCGCGACGGACGCACGGTCGAGGCGCGTGCCGTCAACGAGGTCTCGCTGCTGCGCGAGACGCGCCAGACGGCGAAGATCCGCATCCGCGTCGACGGCGTCGTGCGCCTGGACGAACTCACCTGCGACGGCGTCCTGGTCGCCACGGCCGCGGGCAGCACCGCCTACAACCTCTCGGCGCACGGGCCGATCCTGCCGCTCGGCACCCAGCTGCTGTGCCTGACGCCGATCAGCGCCTTCCGGCCGCGGCGCTGGCGCGGCGCGCTGCTGCCGCGCGGCGCCGAGGTCACCTTCGAGGTGAACGAGGCCGACAAGCGCCCGGTCAGCGCCGTCGCCGACTATACCGAAGTGCGCGACGTCGTCCGCGTCGAGGTGCGCGACGACCCCGACACCCGCCTGACCCTCCTGTTCGATCCCGAACACGACCTGGAGGAGCGCGTCCTGAAGGAGCAGTTCCTGTCGTGAGTGTAAAGCGCCCCCCGCGCAAGAGCGATTGGCGGCAGCGCATGCCGCTGCTGCTGAAGACCATCGCCATCGGTGCCGTCGGCGGCGCGCTGTTCACATGGCTCAACACGCCGCTGCCCTGGATGCTTGGGGCGCTGGCCTTCACCTCGATCAGCGCGCTCGGCGGCGCCAAGCTCTACCTGCCGCCGGACTTGCGCCGCGTGATGATGATCGTCCTCGGCGTCCTGCTCGGCAGCGCCTTCACGCCGCACCTGCTCGACCAGATCGGCGCGTGGCCCTGGACGCTGCTGGGCATGCTGGTCTTCGTCGTGGTCGGCGGCGGCCTCGCGACCCTCTTCCTGATGCGCGTCGGCGGCATGGACGGGCCGACGGCCTTCTTCTCCGCGGCACCGGGCGGCCTCAGCGAGATGATCCTGATCGGCCCGACGATGGGCGCCGACGAGCGCCAGATCGCGCTGATCCACGCGACGCGCATCGTCATGGTGATGCTGATCCTGCCGCCGGCCTTCCGCATCTTCTCCAGCTACGTGCCGCCGGCCGACCTCGGCTCCGGCGGCAGCATCGTCGGCACCGAGCTGCTCGACCTCGCCATCCTGGCCGCCTGCGGCGTGGTCGGCGCCGTCGTGGCGAAGCGGCTGCGCTTCCCGGCGTGGCAGATGACCGGCCCGATGCTGTTCAGCGCCCTCGTGCATGTGGGCGGCATCACCGCGGCGCGGCCGCCCTACGAGATCCTGGCGGTCGCCCAGGTGATCATCGGCGCCGGCGCCGGAGCGCGCTTCGCCGGTATCGGCTGGAACCAGCTCGCCCGGCCGATGGTGCTTTCGGCGATCACGACGGCGGGGCTGGTCGTCCTGGCCTACGTGTTCGCGCTGGTCATGGGTGCCGCGACCGGCCTCGATTTCCGCGGCATCCTGCTGGCCTACGCGCCGGGCGGCTTCGCCGAGATGAACCTGATCGCGCTGTCGCTCGGCATCGAGGTCGCCTTCGTCGCGATCCACCACACGGCGCGCATCTTCCTGGTCGTCCTCCTCGCCACCTGGCTGTCCCAGCTCTTCTGGAAACGCCCCCGCACCCCCTCGCCCCAGGAAGCCGACTGAGCGGTCGAGCCGACTGACCGCTCAGACCATCGCCGGTGCGGTGCGCCGCCGCGGCCCGCCGCGGACCAGCAGGAACAGGGCGATGGCGATGTTCAGCAGGTTCCAGAAGAAGCCGTTCAGGAAGGCGGCGTCGTAGGACAGGGTCAGGTCGTAGATGGCGCCCGACATCCAGCCGCCGATCGCCATGCCGCCCAGGGTCGCCGACAGGACGAGGCCGATGCGGGTGCCAGCCTGCGCCGCCGGGAAGAACTGGCGCACGATCAACGCGTAGCTCAGCACGATGCCACCCTGGAACAGGCCGAACAGCGCCGAGACGACGTAGAGCGAGCCGACGCTCTGCGACGTCATGTAGAGCAGCAGCGACACAGCCTGCAGCACCGAGCCCAGCAGCAGCGTCGGCAGCGGGCCGATGCGGTCGGCGATCCAGCCCGACGCCAGCCGGCTGACGATGCCGAAGCCCAGCATCAGCGACAGCATCTCCGCCCCGCGCTGCGCGCCGTAGCCCAGGTCGGCACACAGCGCCACGATGTGCACCTGCGGCATCGCCATGGCGACGCAGCAGGAGATCCCCGCCAGGATCAGCATGCCCTGCAGCAGGTTGGGGCGCATGCCGAGCGGCCGCGTCTCGCCGGTGAAGCCGCCGGGCGACACCTCGACGGCGGGCTGCAGCGGCGGCGGCCGGCGCAGCGCCAGGACCAGCGGCAGCATCGTCACCAGGCAGAAGATCCCGATGGCGAAATAGGCGTCGCGCCAGCCCAGCGCGTCGGTCACGCCCTGGATCGCCAGCGGCCAGACGGTGCCCGCCATGTAGGCGCCGCTGGCGCCGATGGCGACGGCGATGCCGCGCCGCCGGTCGAACCACAGCGAGATGCCGGCGATGACCGGCCCGAAGGTGGCGGAGCTGCCGAGGAAGCCGATCAGCACCCCGTGGATCAGCGCGAACTCCAGCAGACTGTCCGCCCGGCTGGCCAGGACGTAGCCCAGCGACAGCGCGAGGCTGCCGCCGACGACCGGCGCCACGATGCCGAACCGGTCGGCGAGCCAGCCCATCAGCGTCCCGCCGAAGACGAAGCCCACCATGGTCAGCGTGTAGGGCAGCGAGGCGTCCGCCCGGTCGACGCCGAAGTCGGCCTGCACTGCCGGCAGCACGACGACGATCGACCACATGCCGACGCCGCCCAGGGTGCTGAGCATCAGCGAGGCCAGCAGGCGGAACCAGGCATAGGGGCTCTCCGGCTCGCTGAGGGCCGGAGCGGCGGGGCGTTTCGGGCGGGAGATTGTCCTTCTCCTCTTCGCAGCGCCGGCAGAAGCGCCTTCTGCGGTACGCGGCGGGCCGGATGATATCGCCGGCTTCCGCCGCTCGCCAGCGGCCGGCGCTCGCCAGCGGCCGGTCTCCGACCGGCGACCTCTAGCCAGCGGGCGGCGCGCCCCCTACCTGCTGCGGATGAAGACGCCATCGCGATTCGGCGAGGCCCCGCGGGCCGAGCCCTACCTGCAGCTGGGCGCCGCCGCGCAGAGCTGGCCGCTCGACGTCGGCGTGCGCTTCGCCGCACTGCTCGACCTGTTCGACAACCCCGCCGAGGCGGCCGAGATCGCCGAGGTGCCGGCGGACCAGCTGGCGGCGCATGCCCGCGGCCGCGGCGCGCCGTCCTTCGTGGTCGTCGCACGGCTGGCGGCGGCGGCCGGCGTCGACCTGAACTGGCTGTGGTCCGGCGAGGGCGAGATGATGCGGCCCGAGCCCCCCGCGGATACGGCGCCCGAAGAGGACCAGCCCCCGCCGGAGTCGCTCGACGGCGAGATCCTCGCGGCGGCGGCACTCGCCGACTATGCCGTTCCGCCTCTCGTCGACCGCGGCGGTGACGGCGGAGCCGATGCGCCGCCGGCGGACTGGCCGCAGGCGACCGACGCCGTCGCCTTCCGCACCAGCTGGCTGGCCGAGCGCCTGGGCTGCGGTGCCGACGACATCGTCCTGTTCACGGTGGCCGGCGACGAGATGGAGCCGACCCTGCGCGCCGGCGACCTGGCGCTATGCGACCGGCGCGACGCCGGCGTCGGCCAGGGCGGCCTCTACGCCTTCGCGGTCGATGACCGCATCGTCGTCCGCCGCGTGCAGCACCGCTTCGACGGCGCCGTCCTGCTGCTCAGCGACGACCCGCACTACCAGGCCGAAGCCCTCCACCCCCAGGACGCCGCCCGGCTCCATGTCCTGGGGCGCATCGTCTGGCACGGCCGCAGCCTGTAGCTGCACCGTAGCTGGGGGCCGGCTTATGCGCTGGATGCGAGAAGTGGACTTTATGCTCCCTGACGCATAACGGACGGCATGTGTCTCCTCAAATGTCCGGCTTCGCGACCATCAGCCAGACGGTTCCCAGCACGGCGGCGAAGGCGGGGAAGCCGAAGGCGAACCACCAGCGGTAGAGGGCGTGATAGGCGGGCGGCAGCGGTTCGCCGGCCGCCGCGGCGGCGCGGGCGAGGTCGCGCATGCGCCACTGCATCCAGACCACCGGCAGCCAGAATAGGCCGACGACGGCATAGAGGCCGAGGCTGGCCGCGACCCAGCCCTCGAGCAGCGGCCAGCCGGCGCGCTGTGCCAGTGCGGCCCCGGTCAGCGGCTGCACGATGACTGCCGACGCGGTGAACAGCATGTCGGCGATCACGACGACGCCGGCCGTGTGCGCCACGATCCGCGCGTCGCGGGTCCGGTGCGCCATCACCATGAAGAAGGCGATACCGGCACCGGTCCCCAGCAGCACGGCCGCCCCGACGATGTGCAGCGCCTTCAGCGGCAGGAACCAGTCGTCCATTCCCGCCGCCCCTACCGTTCGTCCATGACCGCCAGGGTCGCCAGCGCCAGCAGCGCCGCCGGCACCGTCTTGACCAGCGCCCCCATCGGATCGAGCCAGAGATCGGGCCGGACGACCGTCGCCGCGAGGAGATAGGCGGCACTGACCGCCACCATGCCGATCAGCGCGGCCGGCGCGGTTCTGCGGAAACAGACCAGCGCCGCCAACACGATGTCGACGAGCGACCCGGCGACCACGGCGGCGGTCGCCGCCCCGCTGCGCCATCCGGCGACGGTCAGGACGGCGGCCGCATCGTCGATCCGCGCCAGCCCGATCAGCCCCGACACCAGCCAGAACAGCGCCAGCACGACGAGCGCCAGCGGCTTGACGAAATAGAGCCTGACGAACCAGCGTTCCTGCACGCTGGCGGGCCAGGCCTCCAGGGTCTCGGCGAGAGATTTCGGCCGCACCCCGAGCAGGCGCTGGCAGGCGCCGGCCATGCCGATGACGCCGTCGCGTGCCTGCGCCATCGCCGTGCTCCGCATCGGGCTGCGCCAGCCGGCCCACCCCGCCGCATCCGCGGCGCCGGCGGTCAGCCGGGCAGTCCAGGCCGGCAGGGGCACCACCGGCGCCGGCGGCAGTCCCAGCCAGGCGCGCAGCGCCGTCAGCAGGTCGCCGAGGCGCGCAGGCTCGTCCGCGACGACGTCGACCGCGACGCGCGCCGGTGCCGCCGGGTCGAGCGCCCGCAGCACCGCGGCGGCGACGTCGTCCACCGCCACGGTCTGGACGAGGCTGTCGGCATGGACGGCCGGCACGATCCACGGAAACCCGGCGAGCCCGCGCAGCAGGGCCGTGCCGCCATACGCCATCGGCGCCAGGACGAGGCCGGGCCGCAGCACCACCCAGGCGATGTCGATCGCGGCGAGCGCCGTCTCGGCCTCGTGCTTCGTCGCGAAGAAGGCGGTGCCCGCCCCCGGCCCCACCCCGGCGGCAGAGACATGGACGAGGCGACGCACGCCGGCCGCCGCGCAGGCCTGGAACAGCGCCACCGTGCCGTCCACCTGAACGCCGCGCAGATCGTCCCGCGGTCCGTCCTGCAGCACGCCGGCGCAGTTGATCACGGCGTCCACCCCGGCCAGCAGCGGCGCCCAGTCGTCGGGCCGTCGCATACTCGCGAGGTCCGCCGCGATCCACCGGGCATAGGGATAGGCGCGCCGGGCCGCCTCGATCCGGCGCCCGGCCGCCACGATGTCGTGCCCGCCGCGCCGCAGCGCGACCAGGACATGCGAGCCGATCAGCCCGTAGGCGCCGACGACGAGAACGCGCATCTGCCAACCGTCCAGCGGAAATCGCCGGACAGGGTTAGCACGACCGATGCCGCCGATGCGCCTAGAGCGTGACCTCGACCGTCAGGGCGTAGCTGTAGCTGCGCGGCGGCGGGGCTTCGCCGGGTGCGGGGCGGCCGGGATAGCGGGTGGTCAGGACGTAGACGCCCGGCCTGTCGAACGCCACCCTCGCACGACCCGCGGCGTCGGTCGTGACCTCGCCGTAGACCTTCTTGTCCTCGTAGGCGTTGCCGCCGCGGAAGACCTCCAGCGCGACGCCTTCGACCGGCTTGCCGTCCATCAGGATCTCGAAGGGGAAGCCGGTGTCGAGGAAGATCTCGTTCGGGTGGATCAGCGGCTTCAGTTCGAAGCCCTTGCCCGTCGGCTTCACCGCGGCATCGGACGGCGCGCCGCGCGTCACATAGGTCTCGGCGACCACGACCGCCCGCATCTCGGCGATCTCGGCGCCGGCCGGCAGGTCCGCCTCGTCGATGGCGCGCGGCCGCTCGCCGCCCGCCGCCGGGGCACCCTGCGGGCCGCCGCGCTCCATCTGGCCGGCCCGCTGGCGCTCGGCCTGCTGCCGCTGCTGTCCCTCCTGCCGCTGCTGCTGGCCGGGACGCGGCTGGCGCACCGCGAGCCAGCGGCCGTCGATCTTGGCGAACTTGGCGCTGCGGCCGGCCCGGTCGCCGGTGGTGATGCGGTAGGTGCCGTCCGCCGGCAGGTCCGCCTCGGCGGCGACGAAGGACTTCATCGGGGCGACGTTCTTGATTTCGCTGCGCCGGCCCTCGGGGTCGACCAGGAAGAAGCCCTCGCCGCGCAGGGCGAAGTCCGGAACGAAATAGACCTCTTCGGTCAGGGCCGCGAGCACGGCGACATAGCCGCGCGTCGGCGCGAACTGGGTCGGCTGGAGATAGGGCGAATGGGCGTCCGCCGCGGGGCCGATCGCCGCCATCGCCAGTCCCACGGCCGTCGCCGTCAACAGTCCCGTTCGCTTCATCGCCCTACCCCGAAAAGTTTCCGCCAGACCGCCGATCGATCGGCGACGAGCTATATTGCGATTGCGAACCGTTTTCAAGATAGTGCCTCCGGCGCGGATGGAGGGCCCCGGTGGGCGGGCCCGCGCGGTCCAGGGGTAGTCGCACAATGGGTCAGTCGCTTTGGCTCCGGTCGCTGTCGGCCGGTGCCGGTATCGCCGCAATCGCCGCGGCCGCCGCACCGGCGGCGGCGCAGTCGCACCGCTTCCACGACGACCACGTCCTCGGCACGTCGCTGGACGTCGTCGCGGTCGGCGGCGAGGGTGCCGCACTGGTCGCGGTGGCCGCGGCGCGCGCCGAGATCGCCCGCCTGGACCGTATCCTCAGCGGCTGGCGCGACGACAGCGAACTGTCCGCCCTGAACCGGCGCGTGGCGGACGGCGCCGCGATCGCCGTTTCGGACGACCTGTTCGCGGTGGTCGCCGCGGCCGAACGCTGGCGCGCCGCGAGCGACGGCGTCTTCGACGCCCGCCGCGTCGATGCCGGCCGGGCAATGCCCGATGCCGTGATCCTCGATCCGGCGGCGCGTACCGTCACCCGGCCCGACGGATTGCGGCTCGACCTCGACGGCGTCGCGAAGGGCTGGATCGTCGACGCCGCCGTCGCGGCCGCCCGCCGGGCGGCGCCGGACCTCGCCGGCCTGATGATCGACATCGGCGGCGACGTGCGCTGCTGGGGCAGCGGCCCGGCCGGCGGCTGCTGGCGCATCGGCGTGGCATCCGCCGGCCGCATGGACGAGACGGCGCCCGCCGCGGCCGTCCTGGCGCTCGCCGACAGGGCGGTGGCCTCCAGCGGCAGCGCGGCGCGGGGCGGTCACATCCTGTCGCCCGCCGACGGCCGGCCGGCCAAGCGGCTGCACGCCGCCACGGTGGTCGCCGGCCGCGCCGCCGACGCCGACGCGCTCGCCACCGCCTTCACCCTGCTGCCGCCGGAGCGCAGCCTGCGGATCGCGGCGGACCTGCCGGGCGTCGAGGCGATGATCGTCGCCGACGACGGGCGCACCTGGCTGACCGACGGCTGGGACGGTCTGACCGCCGGCGACGCCGCCCTGCGGCGCAGCAGCGACGCCGCCACCGCCTGGCCCGAGGGCGAGGCGCTGACGGTCGGCTACCAGATCCCGAAGATCGAGGCGGAGAACTACCGCGCCCCCTACGTCGCGATCTGGATCACCGACGAGAAGCGCCGGCTGATCCGCACCCTGCTGCTGCTCGGCGACGAGGCGCGCTGGCTCGATTCGAACTATGTCTGGTGGCGCCGCTACGGCCGTAAGACGGAGGGTCTCGACGCGATGACCAAGCCGTCGCGCCAGCCGGGCACCTACAGCGCCGTCTGGGACGGCATGACCGACGACGGCGCCCGGGCCGCGCCCGGCCGCTACCTGATCCACGTCGAGGCTGCGCGCGAGCACGGCGGCCACACCTACCAGTCGGCCGAACTCGACCTGGGCGGCGAGCCGGCGGAGGTGTCGATCCCGGCGAAGGACGAACTCGGCGCCCTGACCATGCGGTACGGAAAGACGCCGTGACCGTCGAGGTCCATCCGCATCCCCATCGGCAGCGCCGGCGGCGGCGCGATGCCGCCGCCGGCGCGGACGGCGCGATCCTGCCGCGGCGGCGCTTCAACAAGGCGGCCTTCTACCGCCAGTGCCGGATGCTGCACACCTACATCTCGGCCTTCGCCTTCCTGACGCTGATGTTCTTCGCCGTCACCGGCATCACGCTGAACCATCCCGAATGGTTCGGCAGCGGCAAGAAGGCGGCGGACGTGGCGACCGTCGACATCCCCCCGGCGGCATTGGCGCAGGCGAAGGCCGCCCCCGATCCGGTGCGGGCCATCGCCGCCGCGGTGGCGCGGACGACGTCGCTGCGCGGCGCCTTCCGCAGCGGCGAGATCGTCGGCGACGAGGCCTATCTCCGCTTCGAGGGCGTCACCGGCACCTCGGACCTGATCGTCGACCTGACGACCGGCACCGCCGAGATCGAGATCCGGCGCGCCACGGCGATGGCCCTGCTCAACGACCTGCACCGCGGCAAGAACGCCGGCAGCGTCTGGAGCGCCTTCATCGACATCAGCGCCGGCCTGATCCTGGCGCTGTCGGTGCTGGGCTACGTTCTGTTCTTCAGCCTGCGCCTGCGCCTCGCCACCAGCCTGAAGCTGACCGCGCTCAGCCTCGGCGCCATGGTGGGCATGGTCTGGCTGTTCGTTCCCTGAACCGTCAGCGCGCCGGCGTGCCGTCCGGCAGCGTACAGTCGCCGGGGCCGAGCGGCCGCTGCATGATGACCGAATCGACCCAGCGGCCGTGCTTGAAGCCCACGGCGCGCAGCAGGCCGGAATAGGCGAAGCCGTGCGCAGCGTGCAGCGCGATCGAGCCGACATTGCCGCTGTCGCCGATCACCGCGATCATCTGCCGGGCGCCGGCCGCCGCGCAGACCCGGATCAGTTCGCTCAGCAGCGCGCGGCCGATGCCGCGCCCCGCGTGCCCGTGCGCGACGTAGACCGAATTCTCCACCGTGTGCCGGTAGGCCGGCCGCGGCCGGTAGGCGCCGGCATAGGCGTAGCCGACGATCCGCCCGTCCATCTCCGCCACCAGATAGGGCAGCCCGCGGCCCAGCACGTCGCCCCGCCGCCGGCCCAGCTCGGCCACGTCCGGCGGCACTTCCTCGAACGAACCGAAGCCATGCAGGACGTGGTGCGCATAGATCGCCTGGATCTGCGGAAGATCCTCGTCGCGCGACGGACGGACAGCAGGCGAGTCGGCTGCGGGCGAGTCGGCGGCAGGCTGCATGGACACCTCCTGGGACGGGATGGCGGGACGCGGCACTATCGCCGCTCGTCCTCGCGCAGAAAGAACAGGCCGGACGCGCAGAGCAGCCCGACCAGGCCGAGCGTGCCGAAGGCGGCGGCCCAGCCGAGCACGTGGTCGCTGCCGACCAGGTCGAGGACCAGCCCGAAGACGGTGGGGCCCAGCATGGCGCCGATGAAGCCGAAGAAGCCGTAGACCGCCATGGTGGCGCCGCGCAGCTCCGGCTGCGCCGCGGCCAGCGCGCCGGCGTTCAGCACGCCGTTGTCCATGGTCATGGTCACGCTGTGGATCACCACCAGACCGAAGACCACGGCGAAAGGGAAGATCGGCGAGAGCATCGGCGACAGGCCCGCCAGCACGGCGGCCACCAACGAGGCGGCAACCACCGCGAGCGCGATCGGCCGCCGGCCGAATCGCTCGCCCAGGGTGCCGCCGAAATAGCCGCCGAACGATCCCGCGAGGACGATCGCCGCCATCAGGCTCGGCGCCGACAGGCCGAACGGCAGGCCATGCAGCCCGAGATAGCCCATCGAGAAGACCAGGAAGGCGACCGTCCAGCCGCGCGCCCCGTAATTCTCGAAGCTGTGGCCCATGTTGGCGAGCACGTAGGCGAGCGCCGGGCGGTTGCGGACCACCGGCCCCAGGTTCAGCAGCGGCCCGGAATGGCTGCCGGCCGACCGCCGCGACGCCGGCATCACCGCCAGGACGATCAGCAGCGCGACGGCGCAGCCGGCTGCCCCGACGGTATAGGCGCCCTCCCAGCCGTAGCGCTGCAGGACGATGCCGCACATGAAGAAGGACGTCGCGCCGCCGAGGCCGGTCCCCGCGCTGTAGAAGGTGATCGCCCGCGCCTGCGCCTTGCCCTCCAGGTGCTCGGACAGCAGGCGCAGCCCGGGGATGTAGGTGCCGGCGAAGCCGATGCCGGAGAGGCCGCGGAACAGCATGGCGCTCCACAACCCTTCGGCGAACAGCGAGAATCCCAGATGCGCGATGCCCATGACCGCCATGGAGCCAAGCCAGATCCGGCGGGCGTCGAACCGGTCGGTCAGGGTGACCAGGACGGGGATGCCGAGCAGGTTGCCGAAGGAGAAGACGCCGCCCAGCCAGCCCGCTTCGGTGTTGCTCATCCCCCATTCGGCGATGAAGCCCGGCACGTTCGCCGAGTAGATCGCGAAGGCCAGCATGCCCAGGACCTGGGCGGCGCACATGGCGAACGTCGCCAGGCCGGCGCCGACGCGCCGATCCGCTGAAGTTGACGACAACTCGGCTGGTCCCCTAGGCTCGGTCCGTATGGCGCGAAGACGCCAAGAGCGTGCGATGCGCCAGTTCTAATGGACGCGCGGGTTTCGTGCCAGCGCGTCTCAAAACAAGACGGGAGGACGTATGTACATGCCCAGAGGGGGCCTCGCGGCCCTGGTCTCGCTCGCCGCCTTCACGGCGGGATCCGCCCACGCAGCGGACGTGAAGCTGCCGCCCACCATCGCCTGGACCGCCTACGACGTCGGCACCACCGGCTACAACCAGGCCGTCGGCGTCGGCAGCGTCATCAAGAACAAGGTCGGCTCGAACCTGCGCGTGCTGCCGGGCAAGAACGACGTGTCGCGCATGGCCCCGCTGCGCGAGGGCAAGGTCCAGTTCTCGGCGACGGGCTCGGACAGCGTGTACGCCCAGGAGGCGATGTACACGTTCGGCTACCGCGACTGGGGGCCGATGAACGTCCGGCTGGTGATCCTGAACGTGTCCGACGCGGCGTCGACCAGCCTCGCGACGGCCAAGGACGCCAACATCAAGACGCTCTACGACCTGAAGGGCAAGCGGGTCGCCTGGGTGAAGGGCGCGCCGGCGCTGAACAAGGCGGTCGAATCCTACCTCGCCTTCGGCGGCTACACCTGGGACGACGTCATCAAGGTGGAGGTCGGCGGCTACGGCGCGTCGGTCAACGCGATGATCGAGGGCCAGCTCGACGCCCTCAACGGCGCCACCAACTCGCCGCCCTTCCTGAAGGTCGAGGCGAGCCCGCGCGGCCTCTACTTCCCGCCGGTGCCGCACGACGACGTCGAGGGCTGGAAGCGGCTGAACAAGGTCGTGCCCTGGTTCTTCAAGCACAAGGCGACCCTGGGTGCGGCGATCCCGAAGGAAGGCCAGGAGATGGCGAACACCGCCTATCCGATCCTGGTGACCACCTCGAACCAGCCGGAGGATCTCGCCTACAACATGACCAAGGCGATGATCGAGTATTTCGACGAGTACAAGGACGCCTCGCCCGGCGCCAACGGCTGGGACGTGAAGCGGCAGGTCTTCGGCGAGGTCTTCCTGCCCTACCACGAGGGCGCCCTGCGCTACTACAAGGAGGCCGGCATCTGGAAGCCGGAATACCAGGAGGTCCACGACCGCAACATGAAGCGGCAGGACGTCTTGGGCAAAGCCTGGAAGGCCTATGTCGAAAAGTCGAAGGACAAGGACGACGCGGCCTTCAACGAAGGCTGGATGGCGACGCGTGCCGCAGCCCTGACCGAGGCCGGCCTGATCCCGATCATGGACAAGTGGGAATACTGATCCCACGCGAAAGGGCTCCGGCATCGCTGCCGGAGCCCCCGAGCCTCGAGCCCGCCGGCGACGGCGGGCTCTTTTCGTAGGTGCCGCCGAAGCCTCAGCGGCGCGTCGCCATCCCGCCCAGGCTGGCGAGCAGGCAGCCGACCACCATGCCGACCGCGAAGGCGCCGCCGACGCTGCTCAACGGATGCTCGCGAATCTGGCTCTGCGTGTCGCGCGCCACCCCGGAACCGTAGCTGCGCACCTGATGCGCCATGCGGTCGAGGCGCTGCTCGGTCTCGCGGCGCAGTTCGCGCATCTGCTCGCGCAGGTCGTCGCTGGTCTTCTCGGCGCCCGCCGCGGCCTTGTCGGCGATGTCGCTGGTGGTATGGGTGGTGGTCGGCATCATGCGCTCCCCGGTAAGTCTGTAGCGGGCAAACGGCCGCGCCGACCATCCGGTTCCACGCTCACGCGGGCCGTTCCACGCTCACGCCGCGGTTCCGGGCGGCCGCCAGGCGCCGGGGACGTTGCCGACGAGGAATCGGTCCACGGGGGCCGCCCCGACGTCCCCACGCGGGCCGACGGGCAGGATCAGCCGGCTCCAGCCCGTCGCGGCGACGTGGCCGGGCGACCAGCTCTTCGTATAGATCGGCAAGCGCCGCCGCATCACGGCCCGGTACACGGCCGCGTAGAAGATGCCGGTGAACGACCGGGCGATCATGTCGGACAGCCGGCGTCCAGTCCAGTCGAAGCCGGTGCGCTCGGCGATCAGGCTGCCGTAGAGGCTGTAGCGGAAGTCGGCCCCATCGTCGATCACGTCCAGCAGCATGATGAAGCCCAGCGCCGGGCGCAAACGGAGCGGATCGATGACGGAGCGCGGCAGCAGCCCGTCCTCGTGCCGGTGCGCATGCCAGAACTGCAGCAGGAACTGCAGTTCCTGCTCGCCGACCGTCCCGGCCTCGGGCGACCATGCGACCGTGCAGGGATCGGCGCCGTGTCTGGCGAAGAAGTCGGCGATCTCCGCGTCGTCCCCCTTCAGCACAGCATCGGTCAGTGCGTCGAGGATCGCGTCCATGGCCGTGGAACCCACAAAAATGCGCGCCGCCCGTGCGTCGGGTCCGGCGGGCCGAAGCTGGATATAATCCGCAACGTCGGCGCTACCAACGGGCCGGCGCTACCAACTGACGGAATTCGGAATCTCGCGCCGGCCGCCGTTCTGCGGTCCGCGCTGCAGGAGCTGACTGGTCAGCACCCATTGCTGGGTCGGCATGAAGCGCGGCGCGAGGAAGCGATAGGTTTCCCGCAGCAGCCCCACATTGCCCTCGCTCGGCCGGCCGTCGCACTTGTCCCAGCGCGCCAGGATCTCGCGCCACGCGACCATGCGGCAGTAGAGTTCGTCGCGCTTGCCGCGGATATACTCGATCTGCGCCTTCGGATTCTTCAGCATGCCGACGATCTCGCCCGTCTGCGCGTCGATCTGCTCGAACAGGTTGCTCAGCCGCTTCACGGCGATGGTCATCAGCCGCCGCACGGCGACGGCGGTCTCCAGGACGCTGCGCTCGTTGCTGAACTTCCGCTTCAGCACATCGATCTTCGCCTGCATCGCGAGAATGCCGGCGAACTTCTCGCGCAGCGCCTCGATATAGGCCAGTTCCTCGGCCAGCTCCCGCAGGGTCGTCTTGACGTCCTGGTCGGCCATCGACAGCCGCTCGGCGACGTCGAGTGCCGCCCGCTCCGCCTTGGCGCGGGTCGCCGGGTCGTCCGCCACCTGGCTCAGCGCCTCCGCGTCGGTGATCGCCGTCTCGTCCCCCGACGACCAGGTCACCAGCTGCATGGTCAGGCGCGCGAGCGCCAGTTCGTGGTGCCGCGGCTCGATCTCCCACGACGCCTCGCCGCTCAGGATCTCGGCCGGCAGCGGGTCGCCGATCCTCAGCAGGGATACGAACTGCAGCGCCGCGGCGATCGTGTCGAGCATCGCGGCGTCCGCCGACCCGTCGGCTAGCCGCAGTTCGCGCCGGATGCCGGCGAAGGACAGCGCCGCGTCCCCGTCGCCGAACTTCACCATCAGCGCCGGCGCCCGGGTGTGATCCGACATGCGGAACTGCCCGTCGCCGACGGCGGCGAAGAACGGGTGTTCGAATGTGACGGTCGCCGGAGCGCTCGAATCCTCGCCCCTGCCACCCGCTGCTGTAGTCATCGCCTGCCCGGCTCGCGATCCGCCGCGTTGTAGGAAACGGCAGGATCGCGCACTATCCTTTCCAGGCGGTTACTTCGCGGCCTACCCCGCTATTTCAGTCGACTTCGGCATAGTCCGTGTCGCCCGCGTCTCGCCCGCCCTGCGGCGCGTTGCGGTCGCGGTTCGGATGGTCGCGGTAGATGAGCGGCGCCAGCGTCTGCAGCTCGATGAAATGGTCCGCCTGCCGGCGCAGTTCGTCGGCGATCATCGGCGGCTGGGTGCGGATCGTGCTGACCACCGACACACGCACGCCGCGGCGCTGCAGCGCCTCGGCCAGCCGGCGGAAGTCGCCGTCGCCGGAAAAGAGGTAGATGTGATCCAGGTGTTCGGACATCTCCATGGCGTCGACCGCCAGTTCGATGTCCATGTTGCCCTTGATCTTGCGCCGCCCGCTGGCGTCGGTGAACTCCTTGGTCGGCTTCGTCACCAGGGTGAAGCCGTTATAGTCGAGCCAGTCGACGAGCGGCCGGATCGGCGAATATTCCTGATCCTCGACCAGTGCCGTATAATAGAAGGCGCGCACCATGCGACCGCGCTGGGCGAAATGATCGAGAAGTCTCTTGTAATCGATGTCGAAACCGAGGCTGCGCGCCGCGGAATAGAGGTTGGCGCCGTCAATGAACAAAGCGATCCGCTCGTCTGGATATGAAACCATGGATGTACCTGTGAATATGAGGGGAGAGAACCGGCGTCGGCTCGGCCTCGCGATAACCTTGGAAAACACCGAATTCTTCGCGACAAGGTAATGTCGGGGGGGCACTGCGGCAAGCCGACGGCGGGACGGGACGGACGATGATTCTGATCGGATTGGGCGCCAATCTGCCGACGCCGGGCCATGCCGGCCCGCGCGAAACGCTGGAAGCCGCGCTGGAGCGGCTGCAAGCCGCGGGTGTCGCGGTCGTGGCCGTGTCGCCCTGGTACCGCACCGCGCCGGTGCCGGCCTCGGACCAGCCGGACTATGTCAACGCCGTCGCCGCCCTCGCCACCGACCTCGGCCCGCGCCGGCTTCTGGCGCTCATGCACGGCGTCGAGGCCGCCTTCGGCCGCGTGCGCACACGGCGCGACGCCGCCCGCGGCATCGATCTCGACCTGCTCGCCTACGACGACCTCGTGATCGACGAGCCGCACCTGACCCTGCCGCATCCGCGCCTCGCCGAACGGGCCTTCGTCGTCCGCCCGCTCGCCGACCTGACGGCGCGGCTCGGCGTACCGTGGCGCCACCCCGTCAGCGGTGCCGGAACCGCCGCCTTGCTGGCGGCCCTGCCGGCCGAACAGTGGGCGGAACCGCTGCCGGCACCGTAGACCCGCGGCCGTCGCGCAAGTCGCGTTTTAAGTCATTCGTTACCCTGCACCGCTAAACACGGGGCGAGCGGACGTTGTCCGTGCATTCAACATGCTCGTCTTCGGCAACGGATGTCGGAGGACTTGCACCAGAAAAGACGCGCGGACGCGCGCGCCCAGGCAGGAGATCGAAATTGAGCGTTCTGACCTTGCCCTCCCGCCTCCGAGTGGGTCACCGCATCTACGCCGGCTTCGGCAGCGTCCTCGTCATCCTCACCGGCGTCGCCTTCGTCGGGTATGAGGGCCTCTCCGCGTCCCGGCACGGGTTCCAGGAGTATGCGCAGATCACGGACAACACGCTCCGCATCCAGGCCATCGAGCGCGGCGTCACCGGCATGCGCGAGAACGCCCTCGCCTTCGCCACCGGCGGCAAGCTGGAAGATGCGGAGCGCGTGCGCGCCGTCGCCGCGGAAATCGCGGCCGATCTCGAAACGGCGGCCGGGCTGACGATCGATCCGGAACGCCGGGCGCAGGTCGAGGAGCTCTCCGGCCTGCTCGCCGGCTACACCGCCACCTTCGACCGGCTGGTGTCGCTGCGCGAACAGCGCGACGCGCTGGTCCGGGACCAGATGAACCCGATGGGCACTGCGATCGCGCGCGACCTGAACCAGATCGTCGATGCGGCCATGGCCACCGGCGACATGGAAGATGCCGCCTATGCCGGCGCCGCGCAGCAGGCGCTGCTTCTCGGCCGCCTCGAAGCGCTGCGCTTCATCGGCGCTCCGAGCGCCGAGACCGTGGCCGCCGCGCGGGCGCAGTTCGCGCTCTTCGACGCCAGCGTCACCGCCCTGCTCGGCCGCCTGTACGACCAGGACCGGATCGACCTGGCGAAGGACGCGCACGAGTTGGGGCCGAAATACCTCGCCGCCTTCTCCGCGGTCGTCGACGCCACGACGGCGATGGACGAACTCCTGAACCTCGTCATGACGCAGCAGGCGAACGCCTTCGCGACGCAGTCGGCGGCGGCGGTCGAGGCGCAGCGCAATGCGCTCGGCGACATCCGCGCGAAGGCGGAGGGCGAGATCGCCAGCGCCGGAACAGTGAACCTGACGGCGTCGGCAGCCGCCATCCTGATCGGCCTGCTGTTCGCCTACCTGATCGCGCGCAGCATCACGCGGCCCGTGACCGGCATGACCGGCGCCATGACCCGCCTCGCCGATGGCGACAAGACGACCGAGATCCCCGGCCTGACGCGCGCCGACGAGATCGGGACGATGGCCAAGGCCGTCGCCGTCTTCAAGGAGAAGATGATCGAGGCCGACCGCCTGCGCGACGAGCAGGAAGCGCTGAAGCTCAAGGCCGAGGAGGACCGCCGCGCCGCCATGCTGCGGCTCGCCGACAGCTTCGAACGGTCGGTCGGCGGCATCGTCGGTGCCGTCGCCTCGGCGGCGACGGAGATGCAGAACGCCGCCCAGTCGATGTCCGCGACCGCCGAGGAGACGAGCCGCCAGGCGACCACGGTTGCCGCCGCCTCGGGCCAGGCCACGGCGAACGTCCAGACCGTCGCCGCCGCCACCGAGGAGCTGAACTCCTCGATCCTGGAGATCGGCCGTCAGGTCTCCCAGTCGGCGCAGAGTGCCACCGAGGCCGTGATCGAGGCCGAGCGCACCGACGCCAGCGTCGACTTCCTCGCCAAGGCCGCCGCGAAGATCGGCGACGTGGTGGAGCTGATCAGCTCGATCGCCGCCCAGACCAACCTCCTGGCGCTCAACGCGACCATCGAGGCGGCGCGCGCCGGCGACGCCGGCAAGGGGTTCGCGGTCGTCGCCTCCGAGGTGAAGAGCCTGGCCAACCAGACCGCCAAGGCGACGGAGGAGATCCGCAGCCAGATCGACGAGATGCAGGCCGCCACCGGCCAGGCCGTCACCGCCATCCGGGGCATCGGCCGGACCATCAAGGGCATCAACGAGACCGCGACCACCATCGCCGCGGCCGTCGAGCAGCAGGGGGCCGCGACCGGCGAGATCTCCGGCAACGTCGCCCAGGCGGCCCAGGGAACCGAGGAGGTGTCGCAGAACATCGCCGGCGTGACCCAGGCCGCATCCGAGGTCGGCACCGCGGCGACACAGGTGCTCGGCGCGGCCGGCGAACTGGCGCAGCAGGCCGAGCAGCTGCGCGGCGAGGTCCACGACTTCCTGGCCACGGTCCGGGCGGCCTGATCCCGGCACCGCGGGACATCGGGCGCCGCACCGCGGCGCGGGTGCAACAATAGCGGCGGGGCCGCCGGCCCCGCGATTCGTTGCGGGCGCCGGCCGCGGCTCTTATATTTCGCCGATCTTTCCGGAATCGATGAGTTTGCCATGGCGCGCGTCACCGTCGAGGACTGCGTCCTCAGAGTCCCCAACAGGTTTGAGCTGGTCATGCTGGCGGCCCAGCGGGCGCGCGACGTGTCGTCCGGTGCGGAGCTGACGGTCGATCGCGACCGCGACAAGAACCCCGTCGTAGCCCTGCGCGAGATCGCCGAGAAGACGGTCGAGCTGGACGTCCTGCACGAGTCCCTGATCAAGGGTCAGCAGAAGCACGTCGAGGCAGAGACCCTCGAGGACGTCGAGGCCGAGAGCTTCGAACTGGAGAGCTTCACGCCGGAACTGGCGATGCAGCCGATGTCGGACGAGGCCGGCGACGAGGCCGAGGGCGAAGACAGCGACCTCGAATCCCTCGCCCGCGAACTGGCGGCCGAAGTCGGCGACTTTCAGCGCCGGGAGGAAGACTGAGCCCGCCTCCCCTCTCCAGGGGCAGCCTCCGGCAACGGTGAGTCCTCCAAGACCCGCATGATCCGCCAGTACGAGCTCGTCGAGAAGGTCAGGGCCTACGATCCTCAGGCGGACGAGGATCTCCTGAATCGCGCCTACGTCTACGCGATGAAGATGCACGGCTCGCAGCGCCGCGAGTCCGGGGCACTCTACTTCTCGCACCCGCTCGAGGTGGCGGGCCTGCTGACCCAGATGCGGCTCGACACGGCGTCGATCGTCACTGCCCTGCTGCACGACGTCGTGGAGGACACCGACGCCACCCTCGCCGACATCGAGAAGATGTTCGGCGCCGAGATCGCCCGCCTCGTCGACGGCGTCACCAAGCTGTCGCGGCTGGAACTGCAGTCCGACCACACCAAGCAGGCCGAGAACTTCCAGAAGCTGGTCGTCGCGATGTCCGAGGACATCCGCGTGCTCCTGGTGAAGCTGGCCGACCGCCTGCACAACATGCGCACCCTCTGCTACGTCGCGAACCCGGCGCGGCGGCGGCGCACCGCCATCGAAACGATGGAAATCTACGCCCCGCTCGCCGAGCGCATCGGCATGCAGGAGTGGAAGGACGAGCTCGAAGATCTCGCCTTCGCCGAGATCAACGCCGAGGCGCGCGAGTCCATCACCAAGCGCCTGGAGTTCCTGCGGCGCGAAGGACAGGACGTCGTCGGGCGGATCATCGACGAGCTGTCGCAGACGATGCGCGACGCCGGCCTGAACGCCACGGTCTCCGGCCGCGAGAAGCGGCCGCGCTCGATCTGGCAGAAGATGCAGCGCAAGGACGTCGCGTTCGAGCAGCTCGCCGACATCATGGCCTTTCGGGTCATCGTCGACACGATCGAACACTGCTACACCGCGCTCGGCATCATCCACGCCGCCTACCGCGTCGTTCCCGGCCGCTTCAAGGACTACATCTCGACGCCCAAGCCGAACGGCTACCGCTCGCTGCACACCGGCGTCATCGGCCCCGAGAGCCAGCGCATCGAGATCCAGATCCGCACGCGCGAGATGCACGAGGTCGCCGAGATCGGCGTCGCAGCACACTGGCGCTACAAGCAGGGCGGCGATCCGCGCACCGACGGCCGGCAGTATCGCTGGCTGCGCGACTTCCTCGACATCCTGGAGCACGCCGCCGGGCCGGAGGACTTCCTCGAGCACACCAAGCTCGAGATGTTCCAGGATCAGGTCTTCTGCTTTACGCCGAAGGGCGACCTGATCGCCCTGCCCCAGGCGGCGACGCCGGTGGACTTCGCCTACGCCGTCCATTCCGAGATCGGCGACCACTGCGCCAGCGCCAAGATCAACGGCCGCCTCGTGCCGCTGCGCAGCCAGCTGCGCAACGGCGACCAGGTCGAGATCATCACCTCGCGCGCCAAGAGCCCCTCGCCGGAGTGGGAGCGTTTCGTCGTCTCCGGCAAGGCCAAGGCGCGGATCCGCCGCATCGTCCGCCAGCAGCAGCGCGGCCAGTATATCGACCTGGGCCGTGCCATTCTGCAGCGCACCCTGCGCGCCGAAGGCCTGGAGCCCAGCGAACGCACCCTGGAGCCGGCGCTGAAGGCGCTCGGCGTCAAGACGGTGGAGGATCTCTACGCCGCCCTCGGCGAGGGGACGCACACCGGGCGCGACGTGATGCAGGCGATCCAGCCGGCGCCGGCCCCGCAGCCGGCGAACGACAAGATCGTGCCGATCTCCCGCGCGCGCAGCGAGCGCCGCGGCAAGGAGCAGCCGATCCTGCTGCGCGGCCTCATCCCGGGCATGGCGCTGCACTTCGCCCGCTGCTGCCATCCGCTGCCGGGTGACCGAATCGTCGGGATCGTTACGACGGGCAAGGGTGTTACCGTTCACACGGCCGAATGCGAGACCCTGGTCAGCTTCGCCCATACGCCGGAGCGTTGGCTGGAAGTCGACTGGGACGAGCGGGCGGCCGATGCCGACGGCGCGCTCACCGGGCGCGTCCACCTGATCGTCGCGAACGCGCCGGGCAACCTGGGATCGCTGTCGACCATGATCGCGCAGAACCACGGCAACATCACGAACCTGAAATTTACGAATAGGAGTCGAGACTTCTTCGAGATGCTCGTGGACATCGAAGTCGGCGACGTGAAGCACCTGACGAACATCATCGCGGCGCTTCGCACGCATCCTTCGATCTCGTCCGTCGAACGGGCGAGAGGCTGAGGCAGGGATCGGATGTTCGGACGCCGGAGCAAGCGTGGCGGGAAGGCGAGGTTCCGGCAGTGGCTGTGGCCGGTCGGCGGCATACGCCGCAGCGGCCAGTACATGATCCACCGGCTGGCGCGCACCAAGGCGTCGCCCTACAGCCTGGCTGCCGGGTTCGCCTGCGGCGCCGCCGTCTCGTTCACCCCGCTGGTCGGGCTCCACTTCGTCGCCGCGGGCCTGCTGGCGCTCTGCATGCGCGCCAGCGTCATCGCCTCCGCCGTGGGCACCATCGTCGGCAACCCCTGGACCTTTCCCTTCATCTGGCTGGTCACCTACGAGGCCGGCCGCTGGCTGGGCTTCGGCGGCGGCGTCGAGGGCGAGCGGATCGACTTCGTCAGCCGCTTCCAGCGGGCCTGCGACGCGTTGTGGAACCTGGACCTGGGCGGCGTCGCGCACGCCGCGGGGCCGATCCTGGAGCCCATGATGGTCGGCGGCAGCCTGATCGGCGTCGCGGTATGGCTGGCGTTCTTTCTGTTGCTTTTCCCCGTCATCGGCGCCTACAAGCGGACCCGCGAGGTACGCCTGCAGAGCGGCCGGGCCCGTCGGTCTGCCGCATTGAGCGCGGGTGCGAAAGGCTGAGGCCAAGGGGGCTGAGGACGCCATGCGGCAACTGCGCCTGGGCGTGAACATCGATCATGTGGCGACGGTACGGAACGCCCGCGGCGGCAGTCTGCCCGACCCGCTTCGCGCCGCGCTGCTGGCCGCCGAGGCCGGTGCCGACGGCATCACCGCGCATCTGCGCGAGGACCGGCGCCACATCCGCGACGCCGACATCGAGCGTCTGGCGACGAAGATCCCGCTGCCGCTGAACTTCGAGATGGCGGCGACGGAGGAGATGGTCGCGATCGCCCTGCGCCACCGCCCGCACGCCTGCTGCATCGTGCCGGAGCGGCGCGAGGAAGTGACGACCGAGGGCGGCCTCGACGCCGTGCGCCAGCACGATCAGCTGAAGCCGATGGTGGCGCGCCTGCGCGACGCCGGCTGCCGCGTTTCGCTCTTCGTCGAGGCGGACCCGGCCCAGCTCGAGGCGGCGGTGTCCCTGGGCGCGCCCGTCGTCGAACTGCACACCGGCGCCTATTGCGAGGCGGACGGCGAGGCGCGCGCGCACCATCTGCGGCGCATCCGCGCGGCCGCGGCGCGCTGCGCCGAACTCGGCCTCGAATGCCATGCCGGCCACGGGCTGGACTACGACACGGTGGCGCCGATCGCCGCCATCCCGAACGTCGTGGAGCTGAACATCGGACATTTCCTGATCGGCGAGGCGATCTTCGTCGGCCTCGACGCCGCCATTCGCCGGATGCGGGCCGCCATGGACGAAGCGGTCGCCGCCGGGTCGGCGGCATGATCATCGGCATCGGCAGCGACCTCACCGACATCCGCCGCATCCAGAAGACCCTCGATCGCTTCGGTGCGCGCTTCATCGACCGCTGCTTCACCGAAATCGAGCAGGCGCGCTCGGAGCGCCGTGCCGACCGTGCGGCCAGCTACGCCAAGCGCTTCGCCGCCAAGGAGGCCTGCTCCAAGGCCCTCGGCACCGGCTTCCGGCGCGGCGTGTTCATGCGCGACATGGGGGTGGTGAACCTGCGCGGCGGCAAGCCCAGCATGGCGCTCACCGGCGGCGCGGCCGAGCGGCTCGCCGCGCTCACGCCGCCGGGCATGACGCTGCAGATCGACGTCAGCCTGACCGACGAACCGCCGCTGGCGCAGGCGATCGTCATCATCTCGGCCGTGCCGCGGACCGCGGACGCTTGACAGGGGGCGGAGGCCGCCGCAAGGTCGCCCCGGCCCGCTCGCAATAGGGCGGATTTTCAATGGCTTATGAGGGCGCACGGGTGAAGGAAGCGGGGGAGAAGAGCGGTTTCTGGGAGAATGTGCGCACCATCGTGTACGCGGTCCTGATCGCGCTGTTCGTCCGCACATTCGCCTATGAGCCGTTCAACATTCCGTCCGGCTCGATGCTGCCCACCCTGCTGGTCGGCGACTATCTCTTCGTCTCGAAATTCTCCTACGGCTACAGCCGGCACTCGCTGCCGCTGTCGCTGCCGCTCATCCCGGGCCGCGTCCTCTTCAGCGAGCCCGAGCGCGGCGACGTCGCCGTCTTCAAGCTGCCGACGGACGGCAAGACCGACTACATCAAGCGCATCATCGGCCTGCCCGGCGACGAGATCCAGATGCGCGGCGGACGGCTCTACATCAACGGCACCCTCGTCGAGCGCACGCCGATCGATCCGGCGCAGGTCGACGACGGCTTCGGCCGGATGGTGCGCGTGCCGCAATATGTCGAGACGCTGCCGAACGGACGTCAGCATCTGATCTTCGAATCCAGCGGCGACGACGGCCAGTTCGACAACACCCGCGTCTTCAAGGTGCCGCCGCGGCACTATTTCGCCATGGGCGACAACCGCGACAACTCCCTCGACAGCCGCGCCTCGGTCGGCTTCATCCCGGTCGAGAACCTGATCGGCCGCGCCGAGTTCCTGTTCTTCTCGGTCGATGGCAGCTCCAGCATCTGGCAGGTCTGGAACTGGCCGTGGGCGATCCGCTGGAACCGGATCTTCACCGGCGTGGGGCCTTGAGCGAGCCGCCCGCCCTCGCCGAGCTGGAGGCGATCCTCCGGCACAGTTTCCGCGATCCGTCGCTGCTGCGCTCGGCCATCGCCCACCCCAGCAGCATCGGCGGCGGCGGCAACGGCGGTCCGGCCGGCTACGAGCGGCTGGAATTCCTCGGCGACCGGGTCCTGGCGCTGATCGTGGCCGAACTGCTCTTCGAACGATTCCCCACCGAGAACGAAGGCGAGCTGTCGCGCCGCCTCGTCGGCCTGGTGCGGCGCGAGGCGCTGCTGAAGGTGGCGCAGGACATCGGCCTGCATCGCTTCATCGAGGTGGCGGCCGTCCCCGCCGGCCGCCGCGACCAGGGGCTGGACACCGCACTCGCCGACGGATGCGAAGCGCTGATCGGCGCCCTATATCTCGACGGCGGCATCGAGGCGCCGCGCCGGTTCATCCACGCCGCCTGGACCGCGCTGGTCGACGCCACGCCGCGTCCGCCGCGCGACGCCAAGACGGCGTTGCAGGAATGGGCGCAGGCGCGGCGGCTGCCGCTGCCCGCCTATGCGGTCACCGTGCGCGAGGGTCCGCCGCACGCACCGTGCTTCACCGTGGAGGTGCGCCTGTCCGGCGCGCCGCCCGCGAGCGGCGAGGGCATGTCGAAACGAGCCGCCGAGCAGGCCGCCGCTGCGGCCCTGCTGCACCACCTGGAGGGTAATGACCGAGACCGAAGCCGATCGTAGCGCCCAGACACGCTGCGGTTACGTCGCCATCATCGGCGCGCCGAACGCCGGCAAGTCGACGCTGCTCAACCTGCTCGCCGGCACCAAGCTGTCGATCGTCAGCCCCAAGGTGCAGACGACGCGCAGCCGCGTCCTCGGCATCCGGATCGAGGGCGACGCCCAGGTCGTCTTCGTCGACACCCCGGGCATCTTCCAGCCGCGCCGCCGGCTCGACCGCGCGATGGTGCACGCCGCCTGGGAAGGGGCCGGCGACGCCGACCTCGTCCTGCTGCTGATCGACGCCGAGCGTGGCATCGACGCGGACGCCGACCGCATCCTGGCCAACCTGCGCGACGGCGGCCGCAAGGTGGTGGTCGCGCTCAACAAGGTGGACCTGGTCCGCCGGTCCAACCTGCTGGAACTGGCCGCCAAGCTGAACGAGACGGGGGTCGTCACCGACATCTTCATGATCTCGGCGCTCACCGGCGACGGCGTCTCGGACCTGCTCGACCATCTGGCGAAGCGCCTGCCGTACGGTCCCTGGCTGTTTCCCGAGGACCAGCTGTCCGACGTGCCGATGCGCCAGCTCGCCGCCGAGATCACGCGCGAGAAGCTGTTCCTGCAGCTGCACCAGGAGCTGCCCTACGCCGCCACGGTGGAGACCGAGACCTGGGAGGAGTTCGACAATGGCGACGTGCGCATCGGCCAGGTCGTCTTCGTCCAGCGCGAGGGCCAGCGCGCCATCATCCTCGGCAAGGGCGGCCGCCAGATCCGCGCCATCGGCGAAGCCGCCCGCACCGAGCTCCAGGAACTGCTGGAACGCAAGGTCCACCTCTTCCTGCACGTCAAGGTCCGCGAACAATGGACCGAAGACCCCGAGCGCTACCGGGCGATGGGGCTCGACCACAAGGTCTGAGGAAGCGGCGGCCGTCCTTCGAGACGCCCGCTGACGCGGGCTCCTCGGGATGGGCATCGCCATGACCACCGGCCGAGAAGTTGGTCATCATGCTGAGGAGCCGCCGCAGGCGGCGTCTCGAAGCACGGAGCCCAGGCCACCCGGCCGACGCGTCCCGTACTTCGATCGCGATCTCCTTGCCGAGCGTCCGCCGCGCCGCCTCGATCTGAGCGAGCCTGGAGGCGTGCGACAGATCGAGCAGGCGGTCCACCTGCATCGGCTTCGCGCCCGTCAGGCGGGCCAGGTCGGCCTTTCGCATCCCCCGCTGGAGCATCGTGCGGTAGAGCGCCACCTTCACGGCGGCGAGCGCCGGCAGGGCCACGAAGTCGGGCCCCTCGGCAACCGGCAGCGGGATCTCGGCACGGTTGGATATCCGGCCCTGCAGCGCGGTTCGACCGCGTCGACCGCCCGCATCCGGGCAATGTCCTCGTCCTCGCCGAAGCTCGTCACCTCGGGAAGGTCGCGACAGGTTGCCATGACCGTTCCGTTGTCGTCCGGCGTGAGTTCTATGGCATAGCGCATCCCCCCCCCCGCACGTCAGGCGATAGCCCGCAGCCCTTTCGCCTTCACCAGGCTCAGCAGCTTGAGCGACGGACCGTTGGGGCGCTTCTCGCCGCGTTCCCACTTGCTGACGGCATCCTTGCGAACGTTCAGGTAGAGCGCGAACACGGGTTGCGACACCTGTTCCCGTTCGCGAAGCGCCCTGATCTCCTCAGGCGCCATCGGCGCCACCGGGGTCAGGCACATGGCGTCGAACGCGCGCATCGTCTCCTTGTCGATCACCCCGGCGCCGTGCAGACCGACTGCCGTCCTGTGGACCGTGCCGAGGATGCCGCCCTCGGGTCGGTTAGTCCTCTTTGCCATCGCCTTCGATCTCCATGATCTCACCGGCCGCCTTCGCCAGCTTCAGCCCTTCGGCGTCGAGTCCGAGCAGCACCCCGGCGAGTGCCTTCAGCGCCTTCAATTCCGTGCCCGTAACGTTCGCCTTGTCGCTCTTCGCAAATCCATGCACGAAGAAGCTGTGCCCGCCGATCCTGAACAGAACGATGGTACGAAACCCGCCAGATTTGCCGCCGCCTTCACGCGCGATGCGCTGCTTGAACACACCCCCGCCCAGGTCTGCATCCCATCGGCCGGCAGCGACCGCCTCTGCCGCCGCCGTCAGGGAATTGTCCCGCAAGCGGGCCTTTCGTGCGAACCGGGGAAACTCCTTCGTCTTATAGACAGCCATCGGCTACACGGCCTCTTATATAGCGCCTAGAACTACACTTCCCAAGGGCAATCCACCCCACAGGCTCGATAGCACGCGTAGTTCGCATCAAATCTTGGATGGAATACACACACGACAGCATTGTCCCGACATCAAGCGTGATCGGACAACCATGAACTTGCTCCACGCCCCATGATCGAATGGACCGACGCCGCGATCGTCCTGTCCGCCCGCCATCACGGCGAGGGGTCGGCGATCGTGCAGCTGCTCACCGCGACGCGCGGGCGCCATGCGGGACTGGCGCGCGGCGGTGCCTCCAGCCGGCAACGCGGCACCTACCAGCCGGGGACGGAGGTCGAGGCGGTGTGGCGGGCGCGGCTCGCCGACCAGCTCGGCAACCTGACCTGCGAGGCCGTGCACGGCCATGCCGCCGGCTGGCTCGACGACGCCTTCCGCCTCGCCGGCATCGGCGCCGCCTGCGCCGTCGCCGAGTCCGCCCTGCCCGAGCGCGAGCCGCATCCGCCGCTCTATCACGGCATGGCGGCCTTCCTCGCCTGCCTCGATTCCGAGGTCTGGCCGGCCGCCTATGTCCGCTGGGAGATCGAACTGCTGGCCGAGTTGGGCTACGGCCTGGGGCTCGACGCCTGCGCCGTGACGGGTACGACCGAAGACCTCGCCTGGGTGTCGCCGCGCTCCGGCCGCGCCGTGTCGCGCGAAGCGGGCGAACCCTACGCGACGAAGCTGCTGCCGCTGCCCGGCTTCCTGGTCGGCGGCGGCGACCTCGCCGACGAAGACGTGATTGCGGGGCTCGACCTCACGGGCTATTTCCTGCGCCGGCACGTCTTCGCGCCCGCCGATCGCGACCTGCCGCAGGCGCGCCTGCGCCTCGCCGACATGTACGCCCGGCGCGTGCACCGCGCGGAAACGGCCGACACCCCGGACCCCGACGGTCCCGGGGCACAGACACCGGAACCCGAAGGGTCCCCATGAGCGACGCCGACGCCGGCGAGATCCGGCCCGTCAACTTCACCGACGCGCTCGGCGAGCGCTACCTCGCCTACGCCCTGTCGACGATCATGTCGCGCTCGCTGCCCGACGTGCGCGACGGGCTGAAGCCGGTGCACCGGCGGCTGATCTTCGCCATGCGCGAACTCGGCCTCGACCCGGCGGCCGCCTACAAGAAGTGCGCGCGCGTCGTCGGCGACGTCATGGGTAAGTACCATCCGCACGGCGACGCCTCGATCTACGAGGCGATGGTCCGCCTGGCGCAGGAGTTCGCCGTCCGCTGGCCGCTGGTCGAGGGCCACGGCAATTTCGGCAACATCGACGGCGATAACGCCGCGGCCATGCGCTACACCGAGGCGCGCATGACCGCCGTCGCCGAGGCGATGCTGGAGGGCATCGACGAGGACACGGTCGACTTCCGTGCGACATACGACGGCGAAGGCCGCGAGCCGGTCGTCCTGCCCGGCGCCTTCCCCAACCTGCTGGCCAACGGCTCCCAGGGCATCGCCGTCGGCATGGCGACCAACATCCCGCCGCACAACGTGGCGGAGATCTGCGACGCCCTCGTCCACCTGATCCGCCATCCGGCCGCCACCACGGCGAAGCTGATCGGCATCGTCCGCGGCCCCGACTTCCCGACCGGAGGCATCCTGGTCGAGGACGCCGCCACCATCGCCCAGGCCTACGAGACCGGCCGCGGCGCGCTGCGCGTGCGCGCCCGCTGGACCACCGAGGATCTGGGCCGCGGCACCTGGCAGGTCGTCGTCACCGAGATCCCGTATCAGGTGCCCAAGGCGCGCCTGATCGAGCGCCTCGCCGAGCTGATCGAGAACCGCAAGGCGCTGCTGCTCGGCGACGTGCGCGACGAGTCCACCGACGAGATCCGCCTCGTCCTGGTGCCGCGCGCCCGCACGGTCGAGCCGGACGCGCTGATGGAATCGCTGTTCCGCCAGACCGACCTCGAGACTCGCTTCAACATGAACATGAACGTGCTGGACGCCGACGGCGTCCCGCGCGTCATGCCGCTGCGCGACATGCTGGCCGCCTTCCTCGCGCACCGCCAGGAGGTGCTGCAGCGGCGCAGCCGCTTCCGCCTGGAGAAAATCGCCCACCGGCTGGAGGTGCTGGCCGGCTACCTCATCGCCTACCTCAACATCGACGAGGTGATCCGCATCATCCGCTTCGAGGACGAGCCCAAGGCGGTGATGATCGCGACGTTCGGCCTCACCGACGTCCAGGCCGAGGCGATCCTCAACATGCGCCTGCGCGCCCTGCGCAAGCTGGAGGAGATCGAGATCCGGCGCGAGCACGACGCGCTCTCCGCCGAACAGGCCGAGCTGAACGACCTGCTCGCCGACGAGGCGAAGCAGTGGCTGGCCATCGAAGGCCAGCTGAAGTCGCTGCGCGAGACGTTCGGCCCGAAGACAAAGCTCGGCCGGCGGCGCACCGAGATCGCCGGCGCCCCCGCCGCCGTCGAGATATCGCTGGAGTCGGTCATCGAGCGCGAGCCGGTCACGGTCCTGCTGTCGGACAAGGGCTGGATCCGCGCGATGAAGGGCCACCTCGCCCCCGACGCCGAGGTCAAATACAAGGAAGGCGACAGCGAGCGCTTCCGCCTGCACGCCCAGACGACGGACAAGCTGCTGGTCGTCTCGGCCGGCGGCCGCGTCTTCACCATCGGCGCCGACAAGCTGCCCGGCGGCCGCGGCATGGGCGAGCCGCTGCGCCTGATGGCCGACCTCGCCAACGACGACGAGGTGGTGACACTGCGCCTGCACCGCCCCGGCGGGAAGCTGATCCTCGCCTCCTCCGACGGCCGCGGCTTCCAGGTGGCGGAGAACGACATCGTCGCGCAGACCCGCGCCGGCAAGCAGGTGATGAACCTAGCCCCGGGAGCGAAGCTGAAGATCTGTACGCCCGTCGTCGGCGACCTCGTCGCCGTCATGGGCGAGAACCGCCGCCTGCTCGTCTTCCCGCTCGACGAACTGCCGGAGATGACCCGCGGCCGCGGCGTCACCCTGCAGAAGTACCGCACCGGCAGCCTCGACGACCTCGCCAGCATCACCGCCGCGGAGGGCCTGACCTGGCAGTCCGGCGACCGCCAGCGCCGTGAAACCGACCTCACCCGCTGGCTCGGCCGCCGCGCCGGCGCCGGCCACATGCCCCCGCACGGCTTTCCGAAGAGCAAACCGTTCGGGTGATGCGGCAACGCGCCGCTCCCCCACACCACCGTCTTTGCGAACCGAAGATGAAGCAACCCCAGGCAAGCGCGCCGGCCCTGGGTTGCTTCGTCGCTACGCTCCTCGCAAAGACGGAATGAGGGTGATCGTGATGCCCGCGTCCCACGCGCCGTCTTCGCGCAGCCGCTACCACCGCCCGCATCTCAAATCCTGGGCTCGAACTCCAAATCCAGTTCCGACGCGGGCACGCCCCCCTGGAGGCCCCAGTTCTCGGGTGGCACTTCGACCCGGGTGAACCGGTCCGAGCGTGTCGGCCGTCCGACAGGGCAATCCCTCTTCCGCGACGCCGCCCGCTCCGTGTTGCCACCGCCGCTTCCGTCGCCAAGCGTCCCAGTCGACATCTTCCGTTTCGAGGACGGTCAGCGCCCGACCGTCGAGGATGGCATCCAGAAAGACCACCAGATGCAGCGCCGGCGATCGCGCACTCGGAACGATGAGGCTCTCGAACCCGAGGAACTGCGCCGCTGCCGCGATGGCCTGCGTCGGCCCATAGTCGAAGCTCGAATAGCGGGACGGTTCGACGCCGAGCGGTGCCAGCGACGCGACGTCCGGGAAGCGCAGGGACCGCTCCATTCGCGCGCCGATCCTGTGCACCTGATGCTGCACCTGGCTGGGCCAGACGGGTTCCAACCACAGCCGGTAGCCGATCTCCGTCAGCGCGCCATCCCGTTCGAGGCTGGTGTAGAGGACCTCGAACTCGCCGGCGGGGCTCCATCGGCCTTCCGCCGTCGAACCGCGGAGTGGATCGCGGTCGCGGGCCGCGACCCTCCAGACATCGCCCGCGAAGGCCTCGGGCTCCATGGCTTCGAGGGCATCGAGGACGACCCGATCATGGCGCCGGCTCGCCATGCTCAGGTGTAGGTGCCGTCGGAGAGACTCTCGATCACGTTCAGGACGCGGTCGGTGTGGCCGTCATGGATGAGGTCGATCGCGCGTGCGCCGTCCATCAGCGGATGCTTCGCATAGAGCCAGATCCGGGTCTCTTCCGGCGTATAGAAGTCGGCGAGCCGATCGACGACATATTTCAGGTCGGAGATGACGAGTTGCGTCTTCGGATGGGGCGACGCCTTGCCCGAGACCCAGCGAGAGACGGTCGCCTGGGAAACCTCCGTAATGTTGGCGAGATCCGTCCCTTTGAGCCCGCCACGCGTGCGGAGGTCGTCGACGATCCTGGCGACTGCACCGCTCATGGTCGTACCTCACGAAACCGAGAGACTGCGTTTTCATTTCACATTGTAGGGTTCGTGAAAGGCAAACGCAAGAACCGTCAGACCTCGATCTCGAACCCCAGGTCCAGTTCCGACGCCGGCACGCCACCCTGGAGGCCCCAATTCTCCGGCGGCACCTCGATCAGCACCGTCTTCACCTCCGTCTCCGGCACACCGAGGGCGGCGAGGTTGCGGACCAGCGCCGCGTAGAGCCGGCGCTTCGCGTCCAGCGAGCGGCCGGCGAACAGCGTCACCTCGATCCGGGTGAACCGGTCGGAACGCGTCGGGCGAATGATGCGGCGGTCGGCGCCGTGGATGTCGAGGACGACGTCGCGGTCGCCCTCCGGGATCTTCAGGCCTTCCACCAGGGCCGCCTGCACGGCCTCCAGAACCTCCTGCCCGCGGGCCGCGGCCCAGGTGCCCGTCGAAATGCGCGTGCTCGGCATGGTCGTCCTCCCTCGATGATTTCCATGAGGGTATGCGAGGCTGCATGAATTAGGATAACTAAACGTTCTAATATGTCGCTTCACGCGGACTAATGGATGGGAAGCGGCATGATCCGCAACATCGACGTGGCGGTCGCCCGCGCCTTCCTCGCCGTGGTCGAGACCGGCAGCGTCACCCTGGCCGCGCGCCAGCTCAACCTCACCCAGGGCGCGATCAGCCAGCAGATCCGCCGGCTGGAGGAGCTTTCGACGGCCCGGCTCTTCCACCGCGACGGCCGCGGCATCGCGCCGACGCCCGAGGGCCAGCGGCTCGTGCCGGCGGCCAAGCAGTTCCTGGCGGCCAACGACCAGCTGCTGGCGTCGCTGTCCCAGCCGGTGTTCGAGGGTGAGGTGCGGTTCGGTGCGCCCTACGACATCATGGGCAGCTATGCGCCGCCCATCCTGCGCCGCTTCAGCACGGCGTTCCCGAGCATCCGCGTCAGGCTGGTCTGCCTGGACACGCTGCTGCTCCTGGCGGAACTGCGGGCGGGCGAGATCGACGTGGCGCTGACCACCGAGATCGGCTGCGGCCGCGGCGGCGACACGCTGCGCAGCGACCGGCTGGTCTGGACGGGGGCGCGCGGCGGCACCGCCCATGCCAAGGACCCGCTGCCGGTGTCGCTGGGGGCGGAGACCTGCGTGTTCCGGCCGGTCGCCGTCGCGGCGCTGAAGAAGGCGCGCCGCGACTGGCAGGCCGTCTGCGAGGTCAGCAACATGGAGCCGGTACGCGCCACGCTGGAGGCCGACCTCGCCGTGGCACCGCTGCTGAGCCGGTCGGTCCCCGAGGGCCTCGACATCGTCACGGCGGACGGGGACTCTCCCGGGCGCCTGCCGAAGCTGCCGATGTTCTGCATCAACCTCTACGAGGCCGATACGCCGAGTCCGATCGCGCGGGAATTCGCGGCCTGCGTCCGCCGCAGCGTGGCGGCGGATTGAACCCGATTGCCGCTCAGTCCGCAGCCGGCGGCTCGACGCTCACCACCGTCAGCGCATGCTCGCGCCCGTCCGGCGCCCGCCAGCGGATCGCGTGACCGGGGGCAAGTCCGATCAGTGCGGTGCCGATCGGCGTCAGGATTGAGATGCGGTTGGCCGTGATGTCGGCCTGGGGCGGGAAGACCAGCGTCACCCTGCGCTCCTGTCCCGTATCGGAGCGATAGACCACCGTCGAGCCCATCCGCACCACCTCGGCCGGCACCGCCCCGTCGGCGACCACGTCCGCCCGGTCCATCTCCGCCGCCAGTTCCTCGGCGACCGCCGGGAACCGCTCCTCCGCTCCGGCGGCCAGTTCGGTCAGCCGCTGATGATCGGTCTCGCTGACGACGACCCGGGGCTTATTGCTGCCCGCGTTCCTGTGTTCGTTGTTTCTGAGTTCGGTCATGGCAACCCCGCGTTCCTCTACCCACGGCGACACGGCGCCCGCAGCGTTGCGGCGCGCATGTCGCCCGTTGTCGTTACTCGTGAATGCGCCGGATTGGAGGTGCTGCATCAAGCAGCCGCACGCCCCCGGAACGCGGGGCGCACGGGCCGCGTCCCAGGGGCTAGGATTCCGCGATCGGGTGGATCCGGAAGATCGGGGCGCGTGACGTGCTCATCCGGCTCTATCTGGCGGCGGACCCCGCCATGTCAAGCCGCGCACCGGTAGGATGGCGGCTGCAGTACGGATCGCGACCGCCGCCCCTTCGGCGATGGTCCCCGCCTCGGCGGCGGCCCGAGGACACCCCGCCCAGCCGAGCGCGGATCGGGAGCGGCGCGTGGTACCGGGCGCGGAACGATGGCGTAGCGTTTTGCCACGACACGGCCGGATGCAGATCCGATGGCAACGACTTGCGTCGCATTTGCACCAATATTATACATATGTTTACGCCTCTCCACATGCAGAGGCGCTTTCCTCATATCAAAGCACCACCACCCGCCGCGCCAGACATTTGGCCGGTCGAATTCCGCCGTGCCGTCGCAAGGATAGACGATGCCGCCCAGCCTGCCCCCGACGAGCCTCGGTGATCTGAGCGAAGTCCGGTTCGGCTGGCTGGGCCGGCATCCGCTGTTTCTGGGCGCACTCGCCTGCGTGCTGCCGGCCCTGCTATTCTTCGTCTCGCTCAAGATCGACGACCGACGGAAGACGCTGAACACGGCGGCGGCACGGATCGAAAACGTCGCGGCGCCGCTCGCCGCGAACGTCGACATCATCCTGGAGTCTCTCGACCGCGGGCTCATCGCCGCCCGGGAGAGCGTCATCGAGGACATCGCGAGAGGCGACGACAATCCGGAGGCCGTCTTCCGCGCCCTCCGTACGGCACGCAAACATACGGCCCTGCCCGTCAACTATGCGATGGTCACGTCCGCCGGCACTCTGTACGCCACCTCGCGATTCCTGTTGAAGGACCCGGTCGACGTATCGGACCGTCACTATTATCGAGTTCATACAGCCGCCACCGCCGATAGCCTCCATGTCGGCCATGCTGTCCGCAGCCGCATCGCGACGGCGGGCACTGGAGCGATCGTCCCGGTGAGCCGCGGCGTCTGGTCGGATACCGGCGCCTTTATGGGCGTGATCGTCGCGACGCTGGATTCCGCTTACCTCGCAAGAACGTTCGCCGGCTTGAGCATCTCCGATACCGTCTTCGTGATTCTTCAGGCCGGTGACGGCCGCGCCATATCGGTGATCAGTTCGCCGGACGCATTGGATGCCGAAGCCATGCCGGATCTTCCCGGCCTGGACGATCCGGCCGGGGAGGAGGCGCCCTGGTGGGATGCCGACGACCTGCTCACGACACGGGCGGAGGTCCCGGGTGAGAGTGCGTACATCCTGGCGGGAATGAGCAGGGCCGATGCACTCGCCCGCTGGCACCGCCGCGTGTCCGGGACGGGCGGGCTGTTGGGCGTCTTCGCCCTGATCGTGATGACGGGTGCATTTGCCGCCGACCGATCCCGCACGCGGCGCGAACGTTTCCGGCGCGAAGCCCAGGTCATGCTCAACGTGGCGTTCGCGAGCATGGACGCCGCCGTCGTCGTGACGGACCCGGACGGCCGCGTGGTCCTGTACAACGCTACTGCCGCCGGCCTCGCGCGCGAGCAGACCACCTCGCAGATGCTGTTTGACCGGTTTCCCTGGATCAGTCAGACCGGATGCGAGGACCTTTTCGTGACGGCGAAGGAGACCGGCCAACCGGTGCGCCACGAGGTCAAGCTCCTGTCCGACGACCGTTGGCTGGCGATGCTGATCCACCCGTTCAACGGCGGAATGCTGCTCTACGTGCGGGACGTCACGCATGCCAAGCACCTGTCGGAACAGTTGACGCGAGCACAGAAGATGGAGGCCGTCGGCCAGCTGACCGGCGGCGTCGCGCACGACTTCAACAATCTGCTCACCGTGATCCTCGGCAATGCGGAACTGCTGTCCGAGGAACTCGAGCATATGCCGGCACAGCACGAACTCGCGGCCATGATCGTGCAGGCCGGAGAGCGCGGCGCCGATCTCACGCGCCATCTCCTGGCATTTTCCCGCCGACAGGCGCTGACGGTCGAGACGACCGATCTCGGCGATCTGGTCGCGCGCATCCGCGGCCTGCTCGAACGGGCACTGGGCGGACATATCGACGTGAAGATCGCCGCCGCGCCCGACATCTGGCAGGCCATTGTCGATCCCTCCCAGTTCGAGAGCGCGTTGCTCAACCTGGCAATCAATGCCCGTGACGCCATGCCGGACGGCGGCCGGCTGACGATCGAACTCGGCAAGGTCCATCTCGACGAAACCTATGCCGGCTGGAACGACGAGGTGACGCCCGGTGACTATGTGCTGGTCGCCGTATCGGATACCGGTAGCGGCATGCTGCCCGAGGTCGCCGCCCGGGCATTCGACCCGTTCTTCACGACCAAGGCGGTCGGCAAGGGTACGGGCCTGGGTCTCAGCATGGTTTACGGCTTCATCAAGCAGTCGAAGGGCCATGTGAAGATCTATTCGGAGCTCGGGCAGGGAACGACGGTGAAGCTGTACCTGCCCCGGGCCCTCGGCCGCGGGGTCGAGGCGGTCGCACCGCCGCCCGGCGCGGCCTTTGCCGGCGGCAGCGAGCGCATCCTCCTGGTGGAGGACGATCCGCTCGTCCGCGCCCACGCGGCGGCACAACTCGGGTCGCTCGGCTACGCCGTGGTGACGGCGGAAGACGGACCGAAAGCACTGTCGCTGATCGTCGGCGGGGAGGTCTTCGACCTGCTCTTCACCGACGTCGTCATGCCGGGCGGCATGAGCGGCCGCAGGCTGGCGGATGAAGCGCAGAAAATCATCCCGGCGCTCCCGGTCCTCTATACCTCCGGCTACACCGAAAATGCGATCGTCCACCACGGCCATCTCGATACCGGCGTCGATCTGCTCAACAAGCCGTATCGCCAGGCGGATCTCGCAAGGAAGGTTCGCGAGGTTCTAGATAAACGAGTGCACTTCAGCTGAATCCTCCCACCTGGAAGCTCATTCGGACCTGCGATAGATGGCGAGAATATTGTTGGTCGACGATGACGCGCTCGTGCGGCGCAGCATCGTTCTACAACTGACGCGGGCGGGACACACGGTCGTCGTCGCGATCGACGGTCGGGATGCATTGACCGCCTCCCCTTTCGACGAGCTGGACCTCGTCATCACCGACATCTTCATGCCGGTGATGGAAGGGCTCGAACTCGTCGGGCGGCTTCGCGCGGAGGCGCCGCACCTGCCCGTCATCGTGATGACGGGAGGGCCGACGCGGTCGCACGCCGTGACGACGGCGGAACTGGGCGATCAGTATCTCGGCTTCGCGTCCAAGCTCGGCGCCACGCGAACGATCCGGAAGCCGTTCACGCCGACGGCGCTGCTCGCCCTGGTGCAGGAATGTCTCGCCGACAGGCCGGAGATGGCTTAGGGCCCGCCTTCGCCCGCGAAGGACGTTGCCCGGCGCAGCGCCGCGCGCGCCAGCAGCCGCGTCGAGTCCAGGGTCGGCAGCGGCGAATTGCCGTCGTGCATGACCAGCGGGATCTCGGTGCAGCCGAGGACCACGGCATCGCAGCCGGCCTGCTTCATCCGCGCGAAGACGGCCTGGAAACGGACCACCGCCTCGGACCGGAACAGACCGCGGACCAGCTCGTCCATGATGGTGCGGTCGATCGCATCGCGCTCGGCGTCGGTCGGCCGCACAGCCGCGATGCCGCGCGCGGCGAGTTTCTCCGGATAGACCGCACTGTCGACCAGCCAGCGCGTGCCGGTGACGCCGACGCGCCGGAAGCCGCGCAACGCCGCTTCGTCGGCCACCACGGCGGCGATGTGCAGCCAGGGCAGCGGCGAGCGTGCCGCCACATGGTCGAAGGCCTGGTGGATCGTGTTGTCCGGGCAGATCAGGAAGTCGGCACCGGCGCGCGCCAGCTTCCGCGCGGAGGAGAGCATCAGGTCGCCGACGCCGGCGAGATCGCCGCGCTCCAGGCACGCCACATAGTCGGCGAGCGAGTGGGTGTGCATCGACACCTCGGGGTGGGCATGTCCGCCACCCTGCCCGCCCATGGCAGCCGCCCCCTCGCTGCAGATCGTCCGATAGCACAGCGCCGCCCCTTCGGCGGAGCAGCCGACGATACCGATATGCTGCGTCATGTGCGTTCCTCCTCGCGGCGAGCGTCACCGGGGCCAACCCGGAAAGCGATTGTGGCACCGCCGGTCTGCCGCTAGAAAACTGCGAGCCATTCGCAAGACAGCCGCGCCCGCCACTGCTGCGCCTACTGCCCGCCCACCACTCCGGTACCGACGTGCGCCGAGACGGCGAGAGACTAGCGCTGTTCGCGGCGCACCGGCACGAACTCGTGGCCTTCGCGACCGGGATCGTCGGCGACCGCTTCCACGCCGAGGACGTGGTGCAGGAGGCGTGGCTGCATTTCGACGCCGCGGCGGCGGAGACGCGGGTCGAGGCGCCGCTCGGCTATCTCTTCCGCATCGTGCGCAACCTCGCCATCGACCGCCTGCGCCGGACCCGGCGCGAACGTGCCCGCTTCGCGCCGGGCGATCCTGCGGGACCGGCCGGAGCGGTCGCCGCCGATGCCCCATCGCCCGAGACGGAAGCGATCGACCGCGACGCGCTGGCCGCCCTGGAGGCGGCCCTGGCCGAGCTGCCCGCGCGCACGCGCATGGCGCTGGAGATGCACCGCTTCGGCGGCTGCCGGCTGAAGGAGATCGCGGACCGGCTGGGCGTATCCGTCACGACCGCCCATACGCTGGTCGCCGAGGGCATCGCCCATTGCCGCAGGCGTCTGAAACGGCCATGAGACGCAAGAAGGAGCCGAAAATCGCCGGAGTCCGAACGTCTCCTGGACACGGAGCGAAACCCGGAGTGGCATCGCATGCCGGTTGAGCCGAACGACCAGGACGACGGTGCCGCCCGTGTGGGGGCCGACGCGGCGGCCGATGCGGCGGCCGCATGGCTGATCGCCCTGCAGGAGGCGCCGGACGATGATGATGTCCAGGCGCACGAGGCGCTGCTGGAGCGGTTCCGCCACTGGCTGGCGGCGGATCCGGCGCACGCCGCGGCCTGGGCCGAGATCGGCCGGTTCGACGCCCTCTATGCCCGCACGATGCCGCGGCACCCCGCGGCATGGCGCGAGCGGAGCGCCGAGGCCCCAGCCCCGCCCCGCCCGACGGCGGTGCGCCTGCGCCGGCCGTGGCTGGTACGGCCCCGGCCGCGCCGGGTCACGGCCGGCCTCGTCGGCGCCGCCGTCGCCGCCGGCCTGATGCTGCTGATGCTGCCCGGCCTGCTGCTGCAGCTGCGCGCCGACCATGTCACCGGCACGGCGGAGATCCGCACCATCCGCCTTCCCGACGGCAGCACTGCCCACCTCGCACCGCGGAGCGCCATCGCCCTCGCCTTCGAGGAGACGGCGCGCGACGTCGACCTGCTCGCCGGCGAGGCGCTGTTCCAGGTGGTGCGCGATCCGGCACGGCCGTTCCGCGTCGCCGCCGGCGCCGTATCCGCGACCGCCGTCGGCACCGCCTTCGCCGTCGCGCGCGGCCGCTCGACGGCGGATGCCACGGGCGTCGCGGTGGCCGAGGGCCGCGTCCGTGTCGAGGCGCCGGCGGCACGCCCGCCCGTCGCCGAGGAACTGGCCGCCGGCGACTGGATCCGCATCGGGTCCGAACAGACGAGGCGCGGGCGCCGGAATCCCGCCGATGCAGCCCCCTGGATCGACCGCAAGCTGGTGGCCCGCGACCGCCCGCTCGCCGAAGTCGTCGACCGGCTGCGACCGTTCTTCGCCGGCTATGTCTTGGTGGCGGACGCCGATCTCGGCCGGCGCCCGGTCACCGGCGTCTATGACCTCTCCAATCCGGCCGAGGCCCTGCGCGCCATCGCCGCCGCCCACGACGCGCATGTCACCGCGATCTCCCCCTGGCTGCTCGTCCTGCGGCCCTGAGCCACATTCGCCGGGACAGGCGAAATTTCTCCCGAAAATTCCACCCGCGGCATCGTCGTAGGCAGGAGAGGCGCGAATGGGACGCATCCGCAAACGCGCCCAACCGTCGCGCCGACAGAAGAACGGGGGAAGACTTGGTCCGCATCACATCCCGGCGTGCCGCGCGGCGCGCCGCCGCCTGCATGTCGCTCCTGCTGTCGGGCACCGCGCTGGCACTGCTGCCGGCCACCGCGTCGGCCACACCGGCCGAACCGAACGACATGGCCCAACTGGCGCAGGCGAACGCGACCCTGCGCTGGGACATCCCGGCCCAGCCGCTCGCCGACGCACTCACCGGCTTCGGTCGCCGCTCGGGCCTGCAGGTCACGGTCGACGGGGCGCTGCTGCGCGGCCTGTCGACGCGCGGCGCCAGCGGCAATCTCACCCCGGCCCAGGCGCTCGACGGCCTCCTGGCCGGCACCGGCCTCGCCTGGCGCTTCACCGGTCCGTCGACGGTGAAGGTGGAGCGGCCAGCCGCCGACGGTGCCGCGCTGACGCTCGACCCGATCAGCGTCACCGCCGGCACCGAGACCGCCTGGGGTCCCGTCGACGGCGTCGTCGCCCACCGCAGCGCCACCGCCACCAAGACCGACACGCCGATCGCACGCACGCCGCAGACCATCCTCGTCGTCACGCGCGACCAGATGGATGCCCAGGGCGCGCAGACCGTGCCGCAGGCGCTGCGCTACACATCGGGCGTGCTGACCGACCGCAACGGCGCCGACCAGCGCACCGACTATCTCTTCTCCCGCGGCTTCGCCCTCGACCAGTATCTCGACGGGCTGCGGCTGCTCTCCGGCACCTGGGCGATCCCGCAGATCGATTCCTTCGGGCTGGAGCGGGTCGAGGTGCTGAAGGGCCCCGCCTCGGTGCTCTACGGCCAGGCCTCGCCCGGCGGCCTCGCGAGCCTGGTCACCAAGCGCCCGCTCGACGACGCGCAGCACGAGATCCAGCTCCAGGGCGGCACCTTCGACCGCGTCCAGGGTGCGGTCGACCTGACCGGGCCGCTCGACGACGAGGGGCGCTTCCTCTACCGCTTCGTGGCATTGGGCCGCGACGCCGACACCCAGATCGACCAGACCAAGGCACGCCGGCTCTACGTCGCACCCTCCTTCACCTGGAAGCCCGGCGACGACACCAGCTTCACCCTGCTGTCGAGCTACACGCACGACCCCTTCTCCGGCGCCTACTACAAACTGCCGGCCGTCGGCACCGTGCTCGACAACCCGAACGGCCGCATTCCGGAGGACTTCTACAGCGGCGACCGGACTTTCGACCGGCAGGAGCGCACGCAGTATTCCGTCGGCTATGCCCTCGACCACAGGCTCGACGACATCTTCACGCTGCGCCAGAACGCCCGCTACATGCGCATCGAGGGCGACTACAAGATCCTCGTCGTCGGCAACCTCCAGGCGGACCAGCACACGATCAACCGCTCGGCCTATGCCGCGACCGAGGACACCGACGCGCTCACGCTCGACAACCAGCTCGAGGCGAAGTTCGACACCGGCATCGCCGGCCACACGGTCGTCGGCGGCGTCGACTATCAGCGCACCTTCAACGACCGCACCGACGCCTTCGGCGGCGCGCCGTCGATCGACTATCTGAACCCGGTCTACGGCCAGGCGATCGCCGACCCCAGCCCCTTCCTCAGCCACGAGCAGGACATCCGCCAGATCGGCCTCTACCTGCAGGACCAGATCGACATCGGCGCCCTCTCCCTGGTCTTCGGCGGCCGCCAGGACTGGGCCGAGTCCGAGACCGATGACAAGCTGGGCGGCGGCCGCACGAAGCAGGAGGACGACGCCTTCACCGGCCGCGTCGGGCTGCTCTACAGCTTCGACAACGGCATTGCGCCTTATGTGAGCTGGTCGGAATCCTTCCAGCCGGTCACCGGCACCGACTTCGGCGGCAACCCGTTCGAGCCGACCACCGGCACCCAGTACGAGATCGGCGTGAAGGTCGAGCCGCCGGGGTGGAATTCGCTGCTGACCCTCTCGGCCTACACGCTGAAACAGCAGAACGTGCCGACCGCCGACCCGGTCAACACCTTCTTCCAGGTGCAGACCGGCGAGATCGAGACGCGCGGCATCGAGGCGGAGCTGAAGTCGAACCCGCTCGACGGCCTCAACCTGATCGCCGCCTACGCCTTCCTCGACAGCGAGGTGACGAAGTCGAACGACGGCATCGAGGGCAACGTGCCGGTCTACCAGCCGCGCCACACGGCCTCGCTCTGGGGCGACTACACCATCCAGGACGGCGCTCTCGCCGGCCTCGGCGGCGGCGGCGGCGCACGCTATGTCGGCGAAACCTGGGGCGACGCCGCCAACACATTCGAGGTACCGGACTACTGGCTGTTCGACGCCGTGCTGCGCTACGACCTGGGCGGCCTCGGCCCGATGCTCGACGGCGCCAGCCTCGCCGTGAACGCGACGAACCTGTTCGACAAGCGCCACGTCACCGAGTGCCAGAACATCAACACCTGCTACTACGGCACCGGCCGGACGGTGTATGCCACGCTGAAATACCGCTGGTAGCGCCGTCATGGGCTGGCGGCGGGCCGCCACGCGGGCGCACCGGTATGTCGGCCTGGCGCTCGCCCTCTTCCTGACGGTCGCCGGCCTGTCCGGCGCCGTCATCGCCTTCACCGACGAGATCGACGGCTGGCTCAACCCGCATCTGCGGCGCGCGGCGACGGGCGTGCCGACCGCCGATCCGCTCGATTTCGTCGACCGGATCGAGGCCGCCGACCCGCGCGGCATGGTGACCTTCGCCTCGCTCGCCTTCCAGGCCGGCCGCTCGGCGCTCTATTTCGTCAGGCCGCGCGTCGACCGGCGACCGGCCGGCCCTACCGGCTCGGCTACAACCAGGTCTTCGCCGACCCGGTGACGGGCGCGATTCTCGGCCGGCGGCAATGGGGCGCCTTCGCCTTCGACCGCGAACACCTGCTGCCGGCGATCTACGAGATCCACTACAGCCTCTTCCTGCCCGAAGCGCTCAGCGGCTGGTTCCTCGGCCTGCTCGCCGCGGCGTGGGCGATCGACTGTTTCGTCGGCGCATCGCTCACCCTGCCGCGCGCCCGGCCGCGCCCCGGCAACTGGCTGCGCGCCTGGACCCTGAAGCGGCGGGCCGGCCCCTACCGCCGCACGCTCGACCTGCACCGCGCCGGCGGCCTGTGGCTGTGGCTCGTCCTGCTGCTCCTGGCGCTCACCGGCTTCTATCTTCGGGTGGGCGAAGACACGGTGCGCCCGCTCCTGCTGCACTTCTCCTCGCTGACCCCGTCGCCCTACGAACTGCGCGGCGAGGCAGAGGCCGACGTCGCGCCGGTCCTGCCGCTGCGCGCCGTCCTGCCGCTCGCGACGGCCGAGCGCGACCGGCTCGGCTGGACCGACGCGCCGACCGCCGCCTCCTACGACCTGCACACCGGCATCTACGCCGTCGCCTTCCAGAGCGCGCGGTATGCGGAGCGCGCCATCGGGGCGCCCACCGTCTATGTCGACGGCGGCGACGGCCGCATCCTCGGCCACAGCGAACCGCTGACCGGCACCGCCGCCGACATCATCGTCGACCTGCCCCGCCCCCTGCACGGCGGCAAGCTCGGCGGCCTGCCCGGCCGCATCCTGGTGGCATCCGCCGGCCTGGGCACCGCCATGCTGTCGCTCACCGGCATCGCGATCTGGATCCGCAAGCGGCGCGGCCGGACACGCGGCGTCTAGCCCGCCAGGATCCCGGCCAGCCGCCGCGCCCACGTCTCGACCTGCGCCTCGTCGGCGAGCAGGTCGTTGCGCACCTCGATCAAGGCGGCCGGGATGCCGCGGGCGAGGCCATGCACCGGCACCGTGTAGTCCGAGGTCGGGCCGACGGCGTAGGGCTCGTTGTCGCCGACCACCAGATCCCCGTCACGGCGCAGCCCGTCGAGCAGCCGTTGTGCCAGCGGGTCGGTCGTCCCGGTCATCGCCCCGGGATGCAGCACCCCGGCATGCCACCGCCGCGCCACGCCGAGATAGACCGGCGTGAAGGTGTGGATGCCGACGACTTCCGTCTCGCGCCCGGCCGCGACGCGGCCGTCGAGGTGGCGCGCGATGGCGTCCTGGAAGGGCGTGAAGCAGAGCGCGGTGCGGCGCGCGACCTCCTCCGGCGAGAGGTCCAGGTTGCCCGGAATGTCGGTGTCCTCGCTGCGCACCGGGATGCTCGACGGCACGCCGGCCGGCCGGTTGCAGTCGATCAGCAGGCGCGAATAGCCCGACAGGAACAGCGGCGCGTCGAGCAGCGCCGACAGGCGCCGCGCCAGCGCCGCCGCACCGATGTCCCAGGCGATGTGCCGGGTCAGATGCTCCGGCGCCAGCCCTAGCCCGGCATAGGCGGCCGGGATGTGGTTCGATGCGTGCTCGCAGACCAGAACCACCGGCGCGGTGCCGGCCTCGTTGACGACCGTCACCGCCGGCGGATACGCCGCGTCGTTCGCTTCCATCGGCCCGTTCCCCTCCCGCAGCGCCCCGCCTCTCCTTAGCCCTCGACGGCGTCGGTGAAAACGGCGAAGTCGGCGAGCGTGCAGGGTCCGAACGTCGTGACGATGGCGACGTCCGTCGCGTCGCGGCCGCGCGCCATCAGGATGCGGCCGATGCGCGGCACGTTGTTGCGCGCGTCGAACACGTGCCACGCCCCGCCCAGATAGACCTCGAACCAGGCGGCGAAGTCCATCGGGCCGTAGGGCGGCGGCGCGCCCATGTCGCCCAGGAAGCCGGTGCAGTAGCGCGCCGGGATGTTCAGGCAGCGGCAGAAGGCGATCGCCAGGTGCGCATAGTCGCGGCAGACGCCCTGGCGCTCGGCATAGGCTTCCTGCGCCGTGCGCGTCGGCCGCGCCGTCTGGTAGTCGAACCGGATCCGGTTGTGGACATAGTCGCAGATCGCCTGCACCCGGCCCCAGCCGGTCGGCCCCTGCCCGAACAGCGCCCAGGCGATGTCCGACAGCGTGTCGGTGTCGCAGTAGCGGCTGCCCAGCAGGTAGACCAGGATCTCGTCGGGCAAATCCTCGACGCGGTGCTGGAACGCATCCGGCACCACGGCGTCGACCTCGCCCGAATCCTCGGCGAGCAGTCGGGTCGTGAGGGTCAGCCGGCCGGGGGGCGCCACGATGCGCGTGCAGATGTTGCCGAAACCGTCGGTGTAGTGGTGCCACGGGATCGGCGGGTCGAACCGCACCTCGTGGTCGCCGATCAGGTCGGCCGCCCGCGACGGGTGCGGGCTGACCATCAGCAGCATCGGCGTCGGTTGCAGGCAGTCGTAGGCGATCCGGCAGCCGGCACTGATACGCATACTGGTCTCCTCGAAACGAATGGTGCCGTGACCCGTGAGGCTCGCTCAGGCGCTCGGGCCGCTCGCCGTCACGTCCACCTCGACGCTCATCCCCAGGCTGTCCCCCGGCCCGCCGCTCCAGGTGCCGTGCAGCGGCAGCACGTGGCGGTGGTCGCGGGCGATCCCGACGCGGATCAGGTCGCGGTTGCCGATGATGCCGTTGGTCGGGTCGAGTTCGACCCAGCCCGCCCCCGGCACGTAGACCCGCAGCCATGCATGGGTCGCACCACCGCCGAGGCTGCCGCTCTTCTGGGGTACGTAGATGTATCCGGACACGAAGCGCGCCGCGAGGCCGAGCGAACGCAGCGCCTCGATCATGAAGACCGCGAAGTCCCGGCAGGTTCCGCTGCCCAGGCGCAGCGTCCGCGTCGGCTCCTGCACGCCGCGCTCGGTGCGCGGCACGTAGTCGAAGCTCTGGCGCACCGCATGGGTCAGCGTGGCGAGCAGTTCGCGCGTGCCGTTCGTCCCCTCCGGCCGCACGAACCGCCGCACCCAGCGCTCGACCTCGTGGTCGGGGTCCGGATACTGCCGCTCGATCGACCGCGCCAGGTCGGGCAGGTCGTCGATGTCGTACGAGAAGGGATAGGTCTCGGCGTAGGATTCGATCGGGAAGTCGAGCGCGTTGGTCGGCGTGTGGTCGAGCACGACCCGGCTGTCGAACCGCAATTCCGCCGCACGCTTTCGCTCGAAGCGCACCACGCCGACGCTGTTGCCGAACACGTCGTGCAGCCAGCGCAGGTCGCTCGGCTCCGGCGTGATCGTCAGGCTGGTCTCGATCAGCTTCTGGTCGTGCCCCTCGCGCGGCCGGAACATGATCCGATGCTCGCCGAACCCCACCGGCTTGCGATAGCGGTAGGTGGTCACATGGTGGACGGCGAGAATCGGCACGGTCAGCCCTTCCACGTCCGCACGCCGCACGGCGGCGACGCAGCCCCCATGCCGACGCGCGACGCGGACTGGCATCGCACGGCGCGAACAAATTTCGGTTGTCGTAGAAGTACAGATAGATGGTGCACTGCGGCGGCGTTTCAACGTGCGCGCGTCGGGCCCTGGCTCAACCGTTCCCCTGACGGCGTGCGAGCCGGGCGGCGACGTCGAGGCGCAGGGCGCGGTCGAACTCGCCCTCCGAGAAGGCGAACCCCGCCGCGGCCGCTCGTGCGAACAGGAGGTGGCGCACCTCCGACGGATCGGCGTCGGCGAGATCGTCCACCGCCACACGCCCTTCCCGGCAGGCGAGCACGAAGGTCATGGCGGCTTGCAGGCTCACGGCGCGCCGCACCGCACGAACAGATCCAGGCCCAGCACCGCCGCCGCCGTGGTGAACAGACCCCGGACATCCGGAAGCGGCTTGCCCTCGCTCGGCACGGGCAACGTGTCGGACGGGTGGGGAAACCACATGCAGGAATCGCCATCCCAGCCGCCGTCGGTGCGCTGGGCGCCGACTAGGCGGTCGGCCAGCAGCGCTGCAGCCTTCAGGTGACCCGCACCGCCGGCAGCGCGGATGCTGGCGAGCGCCGCCAAGCGCAAGCCCGCCGCGAAGCAGGTGATCCCCGCCGCAGGGATCCACGCCAGCCAGGCCGCGGCCCGGCCCGCGTCGATGCCCGGCCCGTCGACCCCGAGGCTCGCGCCGCCGAGAAGCAGGGCGGCAGCCGTGGGATAGCTCGCCTCGCTCCACCAATAGCCGGGCAGGCTGCCGTCGTCCGCCTGGGCGCCTGCCAGAAACCGCCGCGTCTCGTCGCCGAGAAAGGCGGCCGCCGCGGTGGCGACACACGCATGCGCCGCCTTGAAACCGTCCACCCCCTGGAGACCGAGCGGTCCGGTGATGCCGAACCGCGTGCTCCCCGCATAGCTGCCGACGCCACCGCCTTCCAGCAGATGCGAGCGAAGAAACCGCAGGGCGGTCCGCTCCGCCGCCCCATCGCGGCCGAGCCGCCGGGCCAAATGAAGCATCCACGCGGTGCTGTCGGCATCGTGCGGGGTGGCCGCGTTGTAGCCCCAGCCTCCCTCGGGCCGCTGCCGGCGAAGCAGCGCGTCATAGGCTCTCTCGGCCGCGATCCTGCCCTCGGCGCCGGTATCCGCGAGACAGTAGGCGATGACCGCGGCCGCCCACTCGTCGCTGGCACCGCCCGGTTCGGCGAAGTCCCGCCAGAGACCTGCCTGGTCCTGCCGCTGGAGCAGGAAGCGGATCCCGGCGTCACGCGCTGCGCGGGCGTCGGGGACGGGCGTGCCCGCCGAAGGGCGCGGCGCGGGCGTCGCATGCCGGATCCGCTCCGCCGCCAGATAGGCCTTCGTCCGCCATCGGCCGTCCGCCACCGGCTGGACCTTGACGTGCGACAGCCGGGCACGGGCGACGGGAACGTCGCCCGGCGGCGCGGTCAGCGCATGGACCAGCCAGGCGTCGGGCCAGCGAGCCGCCGCATCGCCGGGCAGGACGCGGCAGAAGCCGGAAAGGAGCTTGGACAGGGCGGCGTCGTCCGTGCCGCAGTATCGGGCTGCCGCGCGGGCGAAACCGAGCCACCGCTGGTCGGCCCCGAACGCCTCGTCGACGAAGCATTCGAAACCGGAAAGACGCAGCGTCGCCGGCCCGCCCGCGTCGAGGATCAGGTCGAGGGCGAGCGTCACCTTGTCGAACGCGTCGACGGCGAGATCGAACACGGTCGCGGCTTCGGCCGGCACGTCATCGAGATCCACCGCCGCGGCGAACGCCGGAAGTGCGCCGAAGGGTACACCGACGACGTTGACCCGGCAGTTTCCGGTGCGGCCGATCATCCACCCGAATGCGGAAACCCGGGCACCGACCGGCAGGTGCGGCTCGATGCCGTCCAGCGCCCCGGCGATCCAGCCCGCCTTTTCCGGGCCGAACGCGGCGACACTGGCCGCATGAATCGCGGCGGAGCGATCGGCAGCCGCCTCGGGACTGCCGCGGAAGAAGACGCTGGCGCCCGTGGGCGCGCCGGTGCCGTCCAGGTCGGTTTCGAGGAAGCAGGTGTCGGCCCATCGGCCGAAGGGGGTGTCGCGCGGCTGCCACAGGGCCTGGAAGCCGGCGAAGCCCGACGCCGTAACCGCCTCCGGCACCGGTTCCCCCCGCAACAGGAACTGATGCACCGCGAGCGGCCTGTCAGGGGATGCGATGTCGATTTCGACGGCGAGCCGCGGCACGTCCGCGAGGAGATCCGCCGCCTTCCGCACAGAGGCCTCGCTCGCAGCCCCGAAGCGGGCTTGCAGCAGTGCGACCGCTCCCGCAAGCGCCGGTTTCCGGCCGACCCGGCACATGGCCGCCGCGCGCTGATGCCGATCCGTGGCCGACGTCGTCAGGAGGCGTAGCTTCCGTCCACAGGCGCTCCGCCGCCAGCTTCGGCATGCTTGGCGAGCAGGCCGTAATCGACCACGACGGGCGGTGCATAGTCGCCCTTGCCCTCGTGGAGGGTCTCGTCACGTTCTTCCAATTGCAGGTGCTCCCTGATAATGCCGCCGCATCGCGGGCGCTTGTAGGATACACCGAGACCGCATGTCCACCACCCGACCGAAAGCCGTTTTGCGACAGCCCGATCCGCAGGTTCCGCCCCGTCCGACCCTCCCCCTGCCCGTGTCCGAACTGGCGATCTACGGTCTGCATCTTCGGCCGGCGGCCGGCGGCCGGGCCGCCGAAAGCCTTCCCCGTCCTGGCATTCCGCGATCCATCGGCCTGTCCTCGATACCGCTCGCGCGGCTGCCCGCCCTGCCGAACACCATTCCGTCACAGAACTGGCAGCGGGCCGCCGACGTCGCGGGCGGCTGGCAGATCGACATGCTCGACGGCCCCCCCGGCGGCGAGTTCCGCGTTTGGAGCGTCCTCGCCGATCGGTCCGGCTGCCGGCTCCAGCTTTCGGAAGCCGAGGCCCCGAGAGCCGCCTTGGCATGGGACTTCTTCACGCGCGTCACCATCCGGTACCTGCTCGCGCGTCTCGGCACGAGCATCCTGCACGGCAACCTCTCCCGTACGCCTGCCGGGGCCGTGGCCCTGCTCGGCGACAGCGGCGCCGGCAAGTCGTCCCTCGCCATCGCGCTGATGCGGGCCGGCGCCCCGCCGCTCGCCGACGACGTCGTCTGCCCGGTGCGTCTGGATGCCGGCTGGCATGCCTGGCCGGGCCATCACGAAATTCTCGCGGAGCCGCAGACGCTCGCACGCCTCGGAATCGACCCGCACGCACACCCGCTCATCTGGGACGCGCGCACGCCGGGGATGGAAGACAAGCACGTCCTCGCTGCCGCGCTGCCGCACGACCCCGACCCCGTGCCGGTCGCCGGCATCGTGACCTTGGACCCGCGCCGCAGTGACGCCGCGGCGCCGGCGCTCCACCGGCTGCCGCCGGCGGCGGCGGTCGCCGCAGTCCTGCCGCACGGCCACTGGCAGCCCGCGGGTCCCGACAGGCGAACGCGGCTGGCGGACATCGTCGCACTCGCGTCCGCCGTCCCCGTGTGGCGCCTTTCTCGCCCCGACCGGATCGCCGACCTCCCCGCTGCCGCCGATCTGGTCCTGGCGGCGGCTGCGGCGCCCATCTGAACGAGCGCTGCGTCAGCCCGTCAACCCGGCTTGGCGCAACCGCTCGGCGACCAAACGGCGGCCCAGCCACGACGTGAACCAGCGGCCCAGGCAGTGGCGCTGCCGCGCTCCGAACAGCAGGTGGTTGGGGGACTGCGGCCCCGGCCGGAATGTGGTACCGGCATCCATGACGCGCGGATCGACACCCGCGGCGGCGAGGTTGACGGTGATGCGGGCCCCCGCAGCGAACGGACACCCCGCCACGTCCCGCGCCTCCGGCACCCGGCGCGCGACGGTCGCCGACATGCGGAAACCGACCCGGATCGCTTCCTCCACGAACCGCGTGATCGTGGCGGGTGCCGCGGCCAGTGCCGGCCAGAGGTCGGGCTCGGCGTGCAGCCGGTCGTCGATCGTGAACAGCGACTCCGGCACCAGGTCGTTCATCGCGATGAACAGCACCACGCCCTGGGAGACGACCATCTCCTCCTCGTCCTCGGGCGCGTCCGTCACGTGGACGCGTTCGAGGACGCTGCCGGCCCGGATGCCGGCGCCCGCCTCCCGACGCCGCCGCAACAGCGCGAAGAGCGACACGATGCTCATCTGGAGGTGGAGCATGCTCTTGACACGAAGCTGGTGGTCCACCGTCATCATCTGGTCGCGTAGCGCCAGGACCAGCGTTCGGTCCGCCTCGTCAAGGCCCGACGCGTCGACGAAGACACGATTGCAATGGGTGCTCAGGAGCCAGCGGCGATCCCCCGCGGGCAGCGACGGTCGAGGTCCGCCACCAGTGCGGCGATACCCGGCGCGGAATGCTCCTTCATGTCGGCCGCATAGGCCCTGTAGCGCTCTGCCGTCAGCCGGCGGAAATGGGCATGTGCGGCGCCCGCCATGAACAGCGGGATCGACCGGCTCATCTCCGTGAGCGCGGCGGCGACCTGGGGCGCGTAGCCCGGACCGGTCTCCTCGGCGGTGTGCAGGTGGCGCTCGCCTGCCAGATCCGGATCGTCCAGTACGGCGCGGGCCGCGGCATGGCTCCACGCGACGAACTCCTCGCCGTCCTCGCGGGCCAGGAAATCCGCGTCGCCGTGCGCCGCGATCTGCGCCGCGGAGGATCCGGCGATGCTTTCCTCGAACGCGCGTGCATCCAGGGTGACGATCTTCGCTGGGTTCATGGTGATCCTCGACCTCCGGCCGATGGCGTGGCGGAGGATGGCGCAGTGCCTGAGACGGTAGCCTCCGTCACGGATAGCATGACGCGGCGACCATCCGAAGCGGGACCCGCTCGCTGCATATGAACCTTTCCGTCCGCCCGCCGAACGGGTATGGGGCCGCCGATCCGGCCCGCATGAGCCCCTGGCCGGAAGAGGGTGGATCGGAGCCGATGACAGGGATCAGACCGGTGTTCGAGGGACAGCGCATCACGGTTGCGGACGATGTCGTCTGGACCCGGGTCGACGACGAGATCATCGTGATCGACCCCCAGACCGAGCGCTTCTTCGGCGTGCGCGGCGCGGGAATCGAGGCGTGGGAGGCCATCGTCCACGGCGCCACCCCCGACCAGGCCCTGACGGCGGTCCTCGCGCGCTACGACGTTCCCGAAGCACGGGCGAAGACGGACCTCGACGAACTCCTGGGCAGCCTCCTGGAACGCCGCCTGATCGGCATCAGCGACCCGGCGTCTCCCGACTGACCAGCAGCGCCCAGCCGCGCTGCAACCGCCCGATGGCCCAGAACGGGTAGCAGAGCGCGCCCCAGACGAGCAGTCCCGCCGGCGAACCAGCCGAGGACGTCGGACGCGACGCAGAAGGACGAACACGCCCTGGACGCGCGGAAGTATCATGGCGTCCCCCCATTCGTGCGTCGTTGCGACGTCACGGTACCCGGCTGTGTTCGCCGCGGCGAGTGAGCGGCAGCACGCCGCAGGGCCGAAGCCTCGACAGCCGGCCGCCGACCCGCGACACTCGCCGCCATGATCGGGGGGCGAATCATCGCGAGAGACACGGACTGGCGCAGGCTGGCACGCCTGACGCTGCTCCTGTTCGCGCTGCGTGCCCTGCTGCCGGTCGGCTTCATGCCCGACCTGGGCCTGCTGAAGCAGGGCGGCTTCCAGATCGTCCTCTGTACCGCCCAAGGGCCGACCGCCATCACGGTCGACGCCGACGGCAAGCCCATCGACCCGGACGGCGGCGGGCACGATCCGGCCGATGCCGCCTTCGCCAAGGATTGTCCGTTCGGCACCGCCTTCGCCAAGGCCTTCGACGTGCCGACGCTGGTCGCCACCGCCTTCCTCGCGGTTCCGGCGGCGGTCGCGACGGCCGCGCCGCGGCCGCTCGACCTGCGCCCACCGCCCCAGGGCCCGCCCCTCGGCTCCCGCGCGCCGCCCACCCACCTCGGCTGACATCGCGCCGACGGTCCGCCGGACCGTTCGAGAAGCGCCGCGCGCGTACCGTCCCGGACGCCGCACTCTCATTTCGCTTCCCCGGACGCCGCGCAGCGGCGATCCGGGGCCCACGCCTGCGCCCGCGTCTGCCGTGGATCCCGGATCGCGACCGCCTTCGGCGGCGCGTCCGGGAAAGCGCCGAGAGATCCTCGAACACCCGGCCCCGTCGGCATCGCATCCGCGATTCCACCGAGGTTCCCCATGTCCATGCGCATTCCGCGCGCGGCGCTCGCCGCGCTTTCCATCGCCATCACCGCGCCCGCCATCGCCCAGCCGTCCGGCACCATCGTCCTCGAGCCGATCGCCGTGACCGGGCAGGCGACCGGCTCGATCACCGTCCCCGACGCCGCCGAGGCGGCACGCCGCATCGACCGCACCCCCGGCGCCGTGGCCGTCGTCCCGGCCGAGGACTTCACGGACACGCGGGCCCTCAGCACCAAGGACATGCTCGACTACGTCCCCGGCGTCTTCGCGCAGCCGAAATGGGGCGAGGATACGCGCTTCTCGATCCGCGGCTCGGGCCTCGCGCGCAACTTCCACCTGCGCGGCGTGAAGCTGCTGCAGGACGGGATCCCGCTGACCAAGGCCGACGGCAGCGGCGACTTCCAGGAGATCGACCCGCTCTCGCTGCGCTACGCCGAGGTCTACAAGGGCGCCAACGCCCTGCAGTACGGCGCCATGACCCTGGGCGGTGCCGTCAACTTCGTCAGCCCGACCGGCCACGACGCGCCCGCCGCCCTGGTCCGCACCGAGATCGGCAGCGACGGCTTCCGCCGCGTACAGCTGGGCTCCGGCATGGTTATCGGCGACTGGGACTATTACGTCACGCCGACCTGGGTGGAGCAGGACGGCTTCCGGAACCACAGCGAGCAGGAGAGCGTGCGCGTCAACGGCAACATCGGCTACCGCATCTCCTCCAACGCCGAGACCCGCTTCTATTTCGGCTTCGCCGACATCGAGCAGGAGATTCCCGGGTCGGTGACCCGCGACGCCGCCCTGCACGATCCGCGCGCCGCGGCCGTCGGCAACCTGCTTCTCGACTATCAGCGCAACATCGAATCCTACCGGATCGCCAACAAGACGACGGTGATGCTGGACGCGGTGGAGCTGTCGCTCGGCGCCTTCTACGTCGACAAGCAGCTCGACCACCCGATCTTCCAGGTGCTCGACAACCACTTCCGGGACTATGGCGGCTTCGCCCGCGCGACCGGCGAGACGCAGGCGTTCGGCCATCGCAACGCCTTCACCGTGGGCGCCAACCTCCACGCCGGCACGAACGACAACGAGCGCTACCAGAACATCGGCGGCTCGAAGGGCGCCAAGACCTTCGACACCGACGAGACGGCGGTCAACGCCGACCTCTACGCCGAGAACCAGTTCTTCGTGACCGACGCCGTCGCGCTCGTCCTCGGCGGCCAGCTCGGCTGGTCGAAGCGCCGGTCCGAGGATCGCTTCCTGAGCAACGGCGACGACAGCGGCAAGGCGACCTACGACTATTTCAATCCGAAGGTCGGCGTGATCTGGGACGTCGAGCCGCCGACCGCCGGACGAGCCGCCCAGGTGTTCGCCAACCTCAGCCGCAGCACCGAAGTCCCGACGCTGAGCGACCTCAGCCCCACCGCCGCCGACGGCTTCACAAAGATCGACCCGCAGACCGCCACCACCATCGAGGTCGGCACGCGCGGCCGGCGCGAATCCTTCGGCTGGGACGTCGCGCTCTACCGCGCCTGGCTGCGCGACGAGATCCAGCTCTTCGACCTGGGCGGCGGCAGGACGGCGGCGCGCAACGCCGACAGGACCGTCCACCAGGGCGTCGAGATGGCCTTCGACGTCACCCTGCTGAAGGGCCTGTTCGCCGGCGGCACCGCCCGGGACGACCTCTGGTTCCGCCAGTCCTACACCTTCAGCGACTTCCATTTCGACGACGGCGTCTATGGCGGCAACGACCTGCCGGGCGCGCCGAAGCACTATCTCCGCGCCGAGCTGCTCTATCGCCATCCGGCCGGCTTCTACGCCGGCCCGAACGTGGAGTGGGTGCCGGAGGCCTATTACGTCGACAACGCCAACACGCAGAAGACCAGGTCCTACGCCCTGCTCGGCCTGCGCGCCGGCTACGACTTCGCTTTCCAGGGCCTGAACGGCTCGGTCTTCCTCGACGCGCGCAACATCACCGACGAGCGCTACATCGCCAGCACCAGCGTCGCGACCGTCGCCACGCCGACCACGCCTCTCTACGAGCCCGGTTCCGGCGCCGGCGCCTATGCCGGCCTCACCCTCAGCTGGTAACGACCCGTCCAACAGGAGAAAACGGCATGTTCCGCACCATCGCCCTCGCCGCCGCCCTGCTGCTGCCCATGGCCGCCGCCCAGGCCAATGATCCGATCCAGGACGAGATCCGCATCGAGCAGGCCTGGTCGCGCGCCACCCCGGGTGCTGCGCGCACCGGTGCCGCCTACGTCACCGTCGTCAACAACGGCAAGACCGACGACCGCATCGTCGCCGCCTCCAGCCCGGTCGCCGAGGCGGTCGAGCTGCACACCATGGAGCGCGACGGCGACCGCATGCGCATGCGTCCGGTCGAGGCGGTCGCCGTGCCCGCCGGCGGTTCGGCGGCGCTGAAGCCGGGTGCCGAGCACATCATGCTGATCGGCCTGCACCGGCCGCTGAAGGAGGGCGAGACCTTCACGATCAACCTCGTCTTCGAGAAGCACGGCACCCGCGCCGTCGACGTAACGGTCGCCGGCGTCGGCGCGGCCGGTCCCGGTCCGGGTGCCGGTGCAGGTCCGGGCGCCATGGGCCATGGGAGCATGAACCACGGCACGATGGATCATGGTGCCAAGGGCCACGGCATGCATAAGAACTGATCCTGGTGGCGGCGCCACCGGTGCCGCCACTTTATTGCTGCACTGCGGCGCGACAGCCCCCATCTGCGGCCTATCCAGGCAACAGACTCCGGCTGTCCCCATCGTGTCATTCCCCGCTACGAGCGCGCCGCTCGCGCGTGCGCTCGCCGAACGCGACTACAACGACCCGACCCCCGTGCAGAGCGCCGTCCTGGCGCCGGATGCCGAAGGCCGCGACCTGCTGGTCTCCGCGCAGACGGGGTCCGGCAAGACCGTGGCCTACGGCCTGGCGCTGGCCTCCACCCTGCTCGGCGACGCCGACACGATGGGTCCGGCCGGCGATCCGCTGGCGCTGGTGATCGCACCGACGCGCGAGCTGGCGCTGCAGGTCCAGCAGGAGCTCGACTGGCTCTACCGCCAGACCGGCGCGCGCGTCGTCGCCTGCGTCGGCGGCATGGACCCGCGGCGCGAGGCCCGCCTGCTCGCCTCCGGCGTGCACATCGTCGTCGGCACGCCCGGCCGCCTGCGCGACCATCTGGAGCGCGGCGCGCTCCGCCTGGGCGCGCTCGCCGCCGCCGTCCTCGACGAGGCGGACGAGATGCTCGACATGGGCTTCCGCGAGGACCTGGAGTTCATCCTCGACGCGACGCCCGCCGGCCGCCGCACGCTGCTCTTCTCCGCCACCCTGCCGCGCGCCATCGTCAACCTCGCCCGCCGCTACCAGCAGGACGCGCTGCGCCTCGAGGTCTCGGCCGGTGCCGCCGGCGGCCATGCCGACATCGAGTATCGCGCCGTGCGCGTCGCGCCGCGCCAGCACGAGCTGGCCGTCGTCAACCTGCTGCGCTTCTTCGAGGCTCCCGGCGCCATCGTCTTCTGCAACACGCGCGAGGCGGTGCGCCACCTCCAGGCGACGCTGCTGGAGCGCGGCTTCACCACCGTCGCCCTTTCCGGCGAACTCAGCCAGAACGAGCGCAACCACGCCATCCAGGCGCTGCGCGACGGCCATGCCCGCGTCTGCGTCGCCACCGACGTGGCGGCGCGCGGCATCGACCTTGCGCATATCGGGCTGGTCGTGCACGCCGACCTGCCGCACGACGCCGAGGTGCTGCAGCACCGCAGCGGCCGCACCGGCCGCGCCGGCCGCAAGGGGGTGAGCGTCGTGCTCGTCCCCGTGTCGCGCCGCCGCAGCGCCGAGCGCCTGTTCGCCGACGCCCGCATCAAGCCGGAATGGAGCGGCCCGCCGACCGCCGAGGAGATCCGCGCCCTCGACCAGGAGCGCCTGTTCGCCAGCCCGCTCCTGACCGGCGAGAACACCGACGAGGACGCGGCCACCGCCGAGGCGCTGATGCAGCGCCTGTCGCCCGAGGCGATCGCCGCCGCCCTGGTGCGCCTGCACCGCGAGCGCCTGCCCGCGCCCGAGGACGTGGTCGATCCCGGCGACAGCCCCCGCCGCCCCTATGCCGACCGTGGGGCCGAGCGCAACGCGGCCCCCAGTGCTGATCATCGCGGCGCCGACCGCGGCCCCCGCCCCGAATCCGGCGCCCCGCGCGGCCGTTCCGGCCCCGCCGGCGCCACCGTCTGGTTCAAGCTCGACGTCGGCCGCACCAAGAACGCCGACCCGCGCTGGCTGCTGCCGATCATCTGCCGCCAGGGCAAGGTGACCAAGCAGGAGATCGGCGCCATCCGCGTCTTCGAGCGCGAGACCAAGTTCGAGATCGACGAACAGGTCGCCGACCGCTTCATGGCCTCGGTCCGCGCCGTCCCGGCCGGCGGCGAGGTCCGCATCGAGCCGCTCGCCGACGCGATGAAGGCCCGCTTCGCCCAGATCGAACCCGACGTCACCCGCAAGGTCGCGGCAGCGCCGCCGGCGGTACAGGAAGCGCCCGAGCGGACGGGAACCGAGCGCGCCGCCCCCACGCGCGGCTATAAGCCGAAGCCCATCCCGAAGGCCGCTGCCGGCGACCGCCCCCCGATGCGCAAGCGCGCCGCACGCGCGGATGCCCGCCCCGACGCGCCCGGACGCCAGCCCTACCGCACCCGCTGACACGTGCCCTTCTTTCCCGCCTTCCCGGACGAAGCGAAGCGTAGATCCGGGACCCACCCCGACGCCGAGCACGAGCGCCACCACCCCTCTCCCCGTCATTGCGAGGCGCGCAGCGCCGAAGCAACCCAGGGCCGGCGCACCGACGCCGGCCGCCCGGGCTGCGGCCCTGGGTTGCTTCGCTTCGCTCGCAATGACGGCGATAGGGGAGCGGTCACATGACCACCCCGACCTACGACGCCGTCGTCATCGGCGCCGGTGCGGCCGGCCTGATGTGCGGCATCGCCGCCGCGCGCCGTGGCCGGTCGGTGCTGGTGGTCGAGCACGGCCGCACGCCCGGCGAGAAGATCCGCATCTCCGGCGGCGGGCGCTGCAACTTCACCAACCTGAACGCGACGCCGGCCAACTTCCTCTCGGCCAATCCGCGCTTCTGCGTCTCCGCCCTGTCGCGCTACACCCCGCGCGACTTCGTCGCGATGGTCGACCGCGCCGGCATCGCCTGGCACGAGAAGGCCGCGGGTCAGCTGTTCTGCGACGGCTCGGCCAAGCAGATCGTCGACCTGCTGACCGGCGAACTCGCCGCGGCCGGTGGCGAACTCTCCCTCTCGACGAAGGTCGAGGCGGTGGAACGCCCGCCCGACGTCGGCGAGGGGTCCGGCTTCTGGCTCCAGCTCTCCCACGGCCCGGTCGAATGCCGCAGCCTCGTCGTGGCGACCGGCGGCCTGTCGATCCCGAAGATGGGCGCCACCGGCTTCGGCTACGACCTGGCCGAAAAATTCGGCCTGCCCGTCACGCCGACCTTCCCGGCGCTCGTCCCGCTCACCTTCGACGAGCCGACCCTGGAGCGCCTGCGCCCGCTCGCCGGCATCGCGGTCGAGGCGCGCGTCGCCACCGTTCCGGCTTCGGCCGCAGGCAGGAAGGCGCCGAAGCCCACCACTTTCGCCGAGCCCATCCTCTTCACCCACCGCGGCCTCTCCGGCCCCGCGATCCTGCAGATCAGCTCCTTCTGGAGCCACGGCGAGGAAATCGCCGTCACCCTCGCCCCCGGCACCGACATCTTCGAGGCCCTGCGCGCCCAGCGCACCGCCAACCCCCGCCAGTCCCCCCACACCGCGCTCGCCCAATGGCTGCCGAAGCGCCTGGCGGAGGAAATTGTCGCCAACACCCTCGACCCCCTCATGCTGAGGAGCGCTGAAAGCGCGTCTCGAAGCACCCAGAGGGAAGCACGCGCCCCCAACCTCGCCGACCTTCCAGACCGTACCCTGCGCGCCCTCGATGCCGCGGTGAACGGCTGGCGCATCGTTCCCGCCGGCACCGAGGGCTGGCGCACGGCGGAGGTCACCCGCGGCGGCGTCGACACCGCCGCCCTCGACAGCCGCACGCTCGCCGCCCGCACCGTCCCCGGCCTCCACTTCATCGGCGAGGTCGTCGACGTCACCGGCTGGCTCGGCGGCTATAATTTCCAATGGGCCTGGGCGTCGGGATGGGCGGCCGGTCAGGCGGTATAGAACACCGCCGTCAGCGGTCGACTGCTGGCATAGCGTCGGGCGGCGCCGGACAATCGACCCCGGTGAGCAAAAAAAGACCGACACCGCCGAACAGGAGGAACGCCCAAAGCGACAGCGCATAGTCGCGCCTGAATGCCAGACCTCTCTCTGTCAGCGCCCCGCTCCAGAGGGGGACGAGGATCGGGAACAGCATGACGCGAAACCGCATCTCAGGCCTGATATTCGAGACGATCCCGATATGAGAGACGGCCGAAATCAGGAATGAAATCACGGACAGCCCTAAAAGCACGTGCGCTGCAGAGATGACGGCGCTCTCGCATGCGGCCCGGAGGGAATCCGCCATGTGCGACACCCTGAATGACCAGATCCACGAGACATGATAGCGCCCTTGTGCGCCCTCACCGCTCCGCGTTGTCGCCCTTTTTCCCGTTCTCGACCAGCGGCGTCAGTGCCAGCAGGATGACGACGTTCACGACGCTCAGCACGATGGCGATCTCCAGCCGGGAATAGGCGATGGCGACGCCGATGGCGCCGGCGTTCCAGACGCTGGCCGCGGTCACCAGGCCGCGGACGTCGGGGCCACGCTGCACGATGGCGCCGCCGCCGATGAAGCCGATGCCGGTGATGATGCCCTGGAGCACCCGCGCCTGGGTCTCCGCCGAGGCGTCGGGCATCGACGCCGCGATCAGCGCGAAGCCGCAGGCGCTCATCGCCACGACGGGCAGCGTGCGGAGGCCGACGCTGCTGCTCCCGTGCCCGCGCTCCCAGCCGATCGGCAGCGCCAGCGCCATGGCCAGCGCGATCCGGATCAGGTCGTGCAGCACCCGGTCCCAGTCCAGGTCGAGCAGCGTCGGATCGCCCATCTCCATCCCGTGCCGTCCCTCCCGCGCCGGCGGCCGTTTGCCGCCGTCGCAGAAACAAGGCGCGGAGGGGCCGGTTCAACCGGAGGTGTTCGGGAAGGGATCGCCGCACCGCGCGGCCGCGAAACCGTTCAGGTCACGCCGAGAGGACCGGTCCGTCGAGCAGGTCCATGATGTCGCCAAAATATCCCCCCGACCGCGCCGGCTGCGTCGGATCGGAGGTGATCGCCACGGCGAGCCGGCGTTCGGGGTGCGCCGCGATCACCTGTCCGCCATAACCCCGCGCCAGCACGTAGCCGCTGTCGGTCAGGAACCAGCCGTAGCCGTAGGCCATGCCGGAAAAGGGCGACAGCGTGCGGGGCTGCAACGAGGCGCCCATCCAGTCCGGCGACACGATCTGCCGCCCCTCGTGGCGGCCGCCGTCCCGAATCATCATGGCGATCCGCAGCATGGCGCGCGGCGTGAGCGCCATCTGGTTGCCGCCGAAATAGTAGCCTTGCGGGTCGGCGGTCCAGGCGGGGATCTCGATGCCCATCGGCCTCCCGAGGCGTTCCCGGGCCTGGGCGAGCAGGGTCATGCCGGTGGCCTCGGCCAGCGCCGCGCCCAGGACATGGCTCGAACCGGTCGAGTAGATCATGCGGCCGCCCGGCCGGGCGACCATGGGCTGGCGCAGGACGTACGACACCCAGTTGCGCGAGGCGACCCACGCGCCGTAGTTCGCACCGGAGGTGCTCGCCAGCCCGGCCCGCAGCGTCACCAGATCTTCCAGCGTGATGTCGGCCACGCCGTCGGTCGCGTCGGCCGGTATCAGGCCCGGCGCCACGTCGCCCAGGCGCGCCCGGACATTCGCGATCTCGCCGCGCGCGATGGCGGCCCCCAGGAGCAGCGCCACGAGGCTCTTCGAGCAGGACTTGATGTTGGCCGCGGACTCGAGGCTGCCGCCCCGGCGCGCCGCGGCGAAGACCGTATCGTCGCCGCGCCGGACGAGCAGCGCATGCATCTGGGTCAGGCGTCCGAACGCATCGCCCAACGCCCCGGCCTGCTGGGCGGCGGCGGACCGTATCAGCGGGCCGCCAAGCATCAGCACGGCGGCGGACGACAGAAAGGTGCGTCGGTGCATCGGATCGGGTACGTCGCTACGGATGCGTCGCCCCGTCACCCGTCGAGCCCTGGAGGCCGATGCGATCCTTCGCCCATGTCGACATATCCCAATTCCGTCGGCTGTAACCGGTGCGCTCGACAGGCGACATAGGCCGTTCGGCCTGCCGCGCCAGGCGCTGAACGTCCGAAGCGCTTACAGGGGCGCCATGCTCGAGCCAAAAACTTAGCCGATCGACGAAGTTTTTCGTTGCGACATCATCAAGCCGGATTATAGTTAGCCACATGGCTAAGCATGATCCCAACCTGTCGCTGCTGTTCCACGCGCTGGCCGACCCGACACGCCGGTCGATCCTGACGCGCCTCGCCGGAACGCCGACGCGGGTGACGGATCTGGCCGATCCCACCGGGCTGCGGCTGCCGACGGTGATGCGGCACCTGTCCGTCCTGGAGGAGGCGGGGCTGATCACCACGGCCAAGGAAGGTCGGACCCGCACCTGCACCCTCGTCCCCCAGGCCCTGGAACCGGCGCGGACATGGCTCGACGAGCAGCGCGCCATCTGGGAAGCCCGGCTCGATCGGCTGGACGACTACGTGATGACCTTGATGAAGGAGCGCGAATCATGATGCCCGACCTGGATCCGAACACCGACCTCAGCTTCACGCGCACGCTGGCCGTGCCGCGCCAACTGGTCTGGGACTGCTGGACGCAGCCCCGGCACATCCCGCACTTCTTCATTCCCGCCCCGCACAAGGTGACCGCGGTGGATATCGACCTGCGCGTCGGCGGCCGCTTCAACACCGTCTTCGAGGTGGACGGCGCCGTCATCGACAATCGAGGAGTCTATCTGGAGGTCGTGCCGGTCGAGAAGCTGGTCTTCACCGATGCCTATACCGAAGGCTGGAAGCCCGCGCCCGAGCCCTTCATGACCGCGATCCTGCTGCTTGGCGACGCGCCCGGCGGCGGCACGACCTACACCGCCATCGCCCGCCATCGCAGTCCGGAGACCCGCAAGACGCACGAGGACATGGGTTTCTTCGACGGCTGGGGCACGGTCGTGACGCAGCTGGAGACCTATGCGAAGGGCCTGATGCGATGAGCGGCCGTTTCGCCACCCTCGCCTTCGAGCGGGAGGTTGCGGCTCCCGCCGAGACGTTGTGGCACGCCTGGACGGCGCCGGCCGCCCGCGCGGTCTGGGCCGCGCCGTCGCCGTCGGTCACCGTCGACTTTCTGGAGGCCGACACCAGGGTGGGCGGCCGCGAGGTCTCGCTCTGCAAGGTGGAGGGCCGTCCGGACATCCGGTGCGACTGCGGCTGGCTGGCGCTGCAGCCGCCGCTGCGCAGCGTGAACTACGAGGTGGTCTCGACCGAGGGCACGACCCGCTCGGCGGCGCTGGTGACGGCGGACATCTCGGGCACGGACCAGCGCAGCCGGCTGGCCGTGACGGTCCAGCTTTCGGCGGTCGCACCGGATCTGGAGGCGGCCGAAATCGAGGCCGACTACCGGGACGGCTTCGGCGCCGGCCTCGACAACCTCGCGGGCGCGGCCGAGCGCACCATGCTGCTGCAGCGGGTGATCCGCGCGCCCCGATCGCTCGTCTGGGGTGCCTGGATGAACCCCGAAACGCTGCCGCAATGGTGGGGGCCGGACGGCTTCTCCTGCCGCACGAAGCGGATCGACCTGCGCACCGACGGCGAATGGGTGTTCGACATGATCGCGCCCGACGGCACGGTCTTCCCCAACCACCACCGCTACGGCGAGGTTCGGCCCGAGGAGCGTTTCGCCTACACGCTCCTGTGGGGCGAGAACGGTCCGAAACACGCCGACGCCTGGGCCTCCTTCGAGGACCGCGGCGGCGCCACCGAAGTCACGCTGGGCATGATCTTCAGCACCGCCGCCGAATTCCAGACGGCGAAGGGCTTCGGCGCGATCGAACTCGGCCAGCAGACCCTCGGCAAGCTGGAACGCTTCATCAACGCCCGCTGAACACGGTTCACCCCTCCCCACCTTCCCGGCGCGCGGCGCTGGCGCGCCGGGTCCGGGAAGATGGCTTTAGGTGCGCCGCCCCGACGAAAGGACGCTGCCCTTACGGCCGCATCCCGAAGGTCCGCCGGCCGGGCTTGCGCAACGGCGCCGCCAGGTCGGCGAACTCGCAGAGGAGCTTGCGGGTGTCGCGGGGGTCGATGATCTCCTCCACCCAGAAGGCCTCGGCCGTGCGGTGCGGCGAGCGGAGTTTGTTCAGGCGGGTCTCGATCTCGGTGAGCTTGGCCGCCGGGTCCTCGGCCGCGGCGATGTCGCCGCTGTAGGCGGCCTCGATGCCGCCCTCCAGCGGCAGCGAGCCCCAGCGCGCCGTGAGCCAGGCATAGCGCATGGCGAAGCGGTTGGCCGGCGCGTGCACCGCGCCCGCCACGCCGAAGGCGTTGCGCACGACGATGGTGCACCAGGGCACCGTCGTCTGGTTCACCGCCGCCATGGCGCGCACGCCGTGGCGGATGGTCGCCGCCTTCTCCGATTCGAGGCCGATGAGGAAGCCCGGGCAGTCGAGCAGGTAGACCACCGGCATGTGGAAGGTCTCGGCCATGTCGACGAAGCGCACGACCTTCTGGCAGGTCTCGGCCGTCCAGGCGCCGCCGTAGAAGTACGGGTCGCCCGCCATCACGGCGACCGGCAATCCGTCGAGCCGGGCGAAGCCCGTGATGATCGAGCGGCCGAACAGCTGGCCCATCTCGAAGAAGGAGCCCTTGTCGACCAGCGCCTCGATGATCGGGCGCATCTTGTAGACCTTGCGATAGTCTTTCGGCACCGCGTTGAAGAGCATCTCCTCGCGCCGTTCCGGATCGTCGCTGCGCTCGGCGCGCGGCGCCACGTCGTGGGTCGAGGACGGCAGGTAGGAGAGGAAGCGCCGCGCGCAGGCGAAGGCCTCCGCCTCGGTGTCGACGGCATGGTCGACGCCGCCGGACCGGCACTGGATCTTCCAGCCGCCCAGTTCCTGCTTGGTCAGGTCCTGGCCGGTGCGCTTCACCACCGGCGGACCGGCGACGAACATCGCCGCCGTCTCCTTGGTCATCACCGAATAGTGGCAGGAGGCGAGGCGCGCCGCACCCAGTCCCGCGACCGACCCCAGGCCGAGCCCGACCACCGGCACGTGCGACAGGTTCTCGGTGATGTAGTGGAACTGCGGCGTCGACGGCGTGAGGCCGCCCGGCAGGTTGGCGCGGCCGGTGGTCTCGATGGTCTTCACCGAGCCGCCGCCGCCGGAGCCCTCGACGATGCGCACGATCGGCAGGTGCAGTTCCTGCGCCATGCGCTCGGGGTAGAGCTGCTTCTCCTTGATCGTCGCGTCGGCCGAGCCGCCGCGCACGGTGAAGTCGTCGCCGGTGACGACCACGGGGCGGCCGTCGATGGTGGCGCGGCCGATGACGCAGTTGGACGGCGTCAGGCGGATCAGCTTGCCGTCCTCGTCATATTCGGCACTGCCGGCGACGGTGCCGATCTCGCGGAAGCTGCCCTTGTCGACCAGCCCGTCGACCCGCTCGCGGATCGTCAGGCGGCCGCCGTCGTGCTGGCGCTTCACCTTGTCGGGACCGCCCAGCTCGCGGGCCATGCTCTCGCGCAGGCGGAGGTCGTCGAGTTCGGGCTGCCAGTTCATGTCTTCTCCTCGTGCGGGTGCCGGTTCGGCGGCGGTTGGGTGATGGGCTACAGGGTTTCGGCGAGCGGCCGGACGCGGTGCTGCTCGACGCCGGTCAGCAGGTCGCGGACCTTGGCCAGCATGCCGAGCAGGCGCGGCCCGATGTCGGCGTGGATGCGATCTTCGGGCATCGTCGCGGCCAGCCCGCCGACGGTGAAGACGAAGTGGGTCGCGTGCGCCGGCGACCAGAGCGCCGCGGCGACGCCGTTGATGTGCTCGATATGCTCGCCGAGCGACAGGGCGTAGCCGTGGCGCTGCTGCTCGGCGAGGGCCCGCGGCAGGCAGGCGGCGAGCAGTTCCCACTGCTCGCGGTCCTGGTGGCGCAGGTCGCAGAGCAGCGCCTCGCGCTCGGCCGGCGCCAGGGCCGCCGCATAGGCGCGCCCGGCGGCGGTAGCGCCGATCGGAATCCGCGCGCCGAGGGCGGAATTGACGCTGGCGGCGCGGTGGCCGATCGCGTGCTCGATATAGACCATGTCGGCGCGGTCGCGGATCGTCATGCCGCAGACGGCCGGGATGTGGTCCGCCAGCTCCTGCAGGTGCGGGCGGACGGCGACGCGGAAGTCCATGCCGCGCAGGATGCCGCTGCCGAGCGCCGCCGCCCCCTCGCCCAGCTTGTACTTCAGGTCCTCGGGCAGGTAGGCCAGATAGCCGATCCGCGTCAGCGTGTAGGTCAGGCGCGACACGGTCGACTTGGGCAGGCCGGTGCGCCGCGCGATCTCCTGGTTGCCGAGGCGCACGTGATAGCCCTCGAAACAGCGCAGGACGTCGAAGGCCTTGGCGACCGCGTTGACGAAGCCGCGGTCGCCGGCGGCCGGGCCGTCGGCGGCGTCGACGAGCTTGCGCGAGGTGCGGCCCATGAGCGTCAGTCCACCCGCGTCGGCGGCGAAAACCGCCGCCCGCCACCCGGTCGCCGCGCTGCCGACGCGGTCTCGCTCATCGAACGTCTCCCCTGCCGGCTCCAGCAGCCGCATTTCTTATTCTGCATAGTGGAATAAATTTCCACTTGATCGTCAACTTATCTCGGGTCATCGTTCGGCCGCAATAGTCCGGACATCAACCGGGCAGCGCCGCTCGCCGGCGATGGAGAGGAAATGCCGCCAGCCGAGAAAACCGGGCGTCTCAGCCCGTCCCGAGCCCCGTCGCCGCGCTGCGACCGGGGCTGCACGGACGTCGGTACCGCCACATCGGCGCACACAAGAAAGCCAGAAGGAGGGAGTTGATGTCAGTGTTCTCGCGATCGGTCTTCGCCGGGATCGCGCTCGCGGCGCTGGTCGCCGGCGGCGCCCAGGCGACCCCCGACAAACAGCACGCCGTCGCCGCCGTGGGGATCGACATCACCACCGGAGACCCGCACAAGATCACCGGCGGCGGCGAGTACATGTTCTTCTCGAACGTGTTCGAATCGCTCTACGGCCACGACCTCGACGGCAAGCTGGTGCCACATCTGGCGCAGTCGCACGAGTTGAGCGCGGACGGCCTCACCTACACGTTCAAGCTCCGGCCGAACGTCAAGTTCCACGACGGCGAGGCGTTCACCGCCGAGGACGTGAAATATTCCTGGAAGCGGTCCAACGATCCGGAGATCAAGAACCCGCGCGCCAGCATCGTCACGAAGAACATCAAGGACGTCGAGATCGTCGACGACCTGACGGTCAAGTTCCACCTGACCAAGCCGAACTCGTCCCTGCTCGAGAATCTCGGCGAGTATTTCTACATGGTCCCGAAGGACTATGCCGAGAAGGTCGGCAACGAGACCTTCGGCAAGCAGCCGGTCGGCACGGGCCCCTACAAGTTCGTCTCGCGCCGCATTAAGGAAAATATTCAGCTCGAGGCGTTCAAGGAACATTGGGGGCAGGTCCCCGGGGTCGAGAAGCTGACGCTGCAGATCGTGCCCGACGCCCAGACCCGCGTCGCGATGCTGCAGACCGGCGAGGCGGACATCGCCATCAACCTGCCGCCGCAGCTGGCGAAATCTGTCGACGCCGGGACCGACACCAAGATGGTGGTCAGCCCGAGCTTCCAGAACATCTTCATCGTCCTGAACATGCGCGGGTCGGACAAGGCGTTCGCCTCGACCAAGGTGCGGCAGGCGCTGAACCACGCCGTCGACAAGCAGACGCTGATCAAGAAGGTGATGTTCGGCTTCGCCACCCAGTCCACCGGGCCCTGCCACAAGGACATCATCGGCTGCGACATCGACCGCGAGCCCTACGCCTACGACCCGAAGAAGGCGAAGAAGATGCTGGAGGAGGAGAAGTTCGACTTCTCCAAGACCTACCGCATGTTCGGCCTGGCGCCGGGCCGCGCCGCGCAGAGCAAGGAAGTGCTCGAGGCGGTCGCCTTCTATCTCAACCAGGTCGGCATCAAGACCGAGACCGAGTTCCTGGAATACGGGGCGTGGCTGGCGAAGCTGGGCGCCAAGGAGTTCGATACCTACGGCCTCTTCTGGCAGAACTGGACCGACTATAACAACGACCCGATGGGCCGCCTGCCGCGCAACATCCGCACGGACGGCTACTTCTCCTGGTCGAGCTATCCGGAGCTGGATCCGATGATCGACGAGGCGAACAGCATCGTCGATCCGAAGGAGCGGAGGGAGCACCTGCGCAAGATCTTCACGCGGCTCTACGACGACCCGCCGTGGATCATCCTCTGGACCACCGACAACACCGACGCGGCGCGCAAGAACGTCGACTGGAAGCCGCGCGCCAACGTCTCCTGGCCGGTCTTCTGGCAGCTGAGCAAGCAGTGACCGCAGCCGACGGCAGCGCCGGCGCCCCCGCCCATCTCGGGCGGGGCGCGCCGGCCCCGCGTACCGGATCGTTTCCGACATGATGCGCTACATCATCAAGCGGCTGGGCCAGACCGTGGTCACGGCGATCTTCGTCACGATGATCGTCTTCGGCCTCGCGCGGCTGACGGGCGATCCGACGCTGCTGCTGCTGCCGACGGAATCGACCGAGGAGGACCGCCAGTTCTTCCGCAAGCAGCTCGGCCTCGACCGCTCCCTGCCGGAGCAGTACCTCACCTTCATGGGCAACGCCCTGCGCGGCGACCTCGGCACCTCGTTCCGCTATCGCGAGCCCGCCCTCGACCTCGTGATCGACCGGCTGCCGGCGACGCTCGAACTCGCGGTGGCGTCGATGATCCTCGCGGTGCTGATCGCGATCCCGATCGGGGTGCTCGCGGCCGTCCGCCGTGGGAGCTGGATCGACAAGCTGGCGCGATGGTTCGCCACGGTCGGCCAGTCGACGCCGACCTTCTGGCTGGGCCTCATCCTGATCATGGTGTTCGCCGTCGATCTCGGCCTGCTGCCCTCCTCGGGCCGGGGCGGCCTCAGCCACCTCATCCTCCCCGCGGTGACGCTCGGCTGGTACTCCGCCGCCGCCATCGCGCGGCTCACGCGCTCCAGCATGCTGGAGATGATGCAGAGCGACTTCGTTCGGTTCGAACGCCTCTCCGGGCTGCCGGAATGGGTGATCGTCACGCGCCACGCCCTGAAGAACGCGGCGATCCCGATCATCACCTACATGGCGCTGCAGTTCGGCGTGCTGCTGTCCGGCGCCGTGGTGACGGAACGCGTCTTCGCCTGGCCGGGCCTCGGCCAGATGGTGGTGGAGGCGATCAACAGCCGCGACTACCCGGTCGTCCAGGCCGCGGTTCTCGTCGCGTCGCTGCTGTTCCTGCTGATCAACCTCGCCGTCGACCTGGTCTACAGCTGGCTCGACCCCCGGATCAGGTACTGACCGTGGCAACCATACCCGCTTCCCCTTCGGCCTCGCTGCCGCGCACGACCTTCGCCGGCCGCCTGCGCCGCAACTTCAAGGGCCTGCCGATCGCCGCGGCCGTCATGGTCGTCATATTCCTCGTCGCAGCGCTGCTGGCCCCCTGGATCGCCCCGCACGATCCCGCCGAAGCCAGCTTCCTGCATTCGCTGACGCCGCCGGTCTGGCAGGACGAAGGCATGCTCGCCTACCCGCTCGGCACGGACAATCTCGGCCGCGACGTGCTGTCCCGCCTGATCTACGGCGCGCAGCTGTCGCTGCTCATATCGTTCTTCGCCATCGCCATCGCGGGGGCTGTCGGCATCATCCTGGGGCTGACCTCCGGCTATATCGGCGGCGCGATCGACGCCCTCATCATGCGGGTCGTCGACGCCTTCCTCGCGATGCCGTTCATCCTGATGGCGCTGGGCTTCGTCGCGGCGCTGGGCACCAGCATCACCAACATCATCATCGTCATGGCGATCACCAACTGGGCCCGCTACGCCCGGCTGGTCCGCGGCGAGGTGCTGTCGATCAAGCATCGCGACTTCGTGGCGCTGGCGCGCGTCGCCGGCCAGCCGCGCTGGCGGATCGCGGTGAAGCACGTGCTGCCGAACATCACGAACAGCATCATCATCCTGGCGACGCTGGACCTGGGGCGCGTGATCATCCTCGAATCTTCGCTCTCCTTCCTCGGTCTCGGCGTGCAGCCGCCGGCCATCTCCTGGGGCCTGATGCTGGCCGACGGCCGCAGCTACATGACCGTCGCATGGTGGATCACCGTCATGCCCGGCCTCGCCATCCTGCTGACCGTGCTCAGCCTCAACGTCACCGGCGACTGGCTGCGCGACCGCCTCGACCCGCGCCAGCAGATGGACTGAACGCATGGACGGAACCACCGCATCCGCGCCCCTGCTCCGGGTCGAGGACCTGAAGACGCACCTGCCGTCGAACCGCGGCCCCGTCCGCGCCGTCGACGGCGTCTCCTTCGACGTGGCGCCGGGGGAGATCCTGGGCATCGTCGGCGAGTCCGGCTGCGGCAAGTCCACCCTCTGCTCGTCGCTCGTCCGGCTGCTGCCGAAAGGCACCCAGGTGAGCGGCAGCATCCGCTTCCGCGGCGAGGACCTGCTGGCCAAGTCGCAGGAGGAGATGCGCGCGCTGCGCGGTCGCGACATCACCATGATCCAGCAGAACCCGATGACGGCGCTCGATCCCGTCTTCACCGTCGGCAGCCAGATCCGCGAGGTGCTGAAATTCAACTCGCCGCTGGGGGCGCGCGAGCGGCTGGCCAACGCGATCCAGATCCTGCGCCAGGTGCACATCCCCTCTCCCGAGGAGCGGCTCTCCAACTATCCGCATCAGATGAGCGGCGGCATGAAGCAGCGCGTCCTCGCCGGCATGGCGACGGCGCTGAAGCCCGGCCTGCTCCTCGCCGACGAACCGACCACCGCCCTGGACGTGACGATCCAGGAGCAGATCCTGGGCCTCCTGGCCGAGATCCGCGACCGGCTCGGCACCTCGATCATCCTGGTGACGCACGACCTCGGCATCGTCCGCCGCCTCTGCGACCGCGTCGTCATCATGTATGCCGGGCGCATCGTGGAGAGCGGCGTGACCGCCGACATCTTCGCCAAGCCGCAGCATCCCTACACCCGTGCCCTGCTGGCCTCGATCCCGAAGATGGGCGACACGCGCGATCGGCTGCAGGCGATCGAGGGAACGATCCCCGACCTGCGCGACCTGCCGCCGGGATGCAGCTTCACGCCGCGCTGCCCGCACGCCCATGCGCGCTGCTCGGAGGCCTATCCGCCCGCCTTCCCCGTCGGCAGCGGCGCCGCCCGATGCTGGCTGCACGCCACGGACCGCGTCCCGGAGACCGCCCAGTGAGCCCCGACCCCCTCGTCCGCGCCGAGAGCGTGGTGAAACATTTCCATCAGCCGCGACGCTCCTGGCGCGGCGCACCGCAGGTGGTGCATGCGGTCGACGTTGTCAGCTTCGAGATCCGGCACGGCGAGACCTTCGGCCTCGTCGGCGAATCGGGCTGCGGCAAGACCACGCTCGGCCGGCTCATGCTCTATCTGGAGGCGGTCACCGCCGGGAAGCTCACGGTGGCGGGCCACGATCTCGCGAACATGTCGCAGCGCCGGGAACTCGACTATCGCCGGTCGGTTCAGGCGGTCTTCCAGGACCCTTACGGGTCGCTGAACCCGCGCCAGACCGTGCTCGACCTGATCGGCGAGCCGATCTCGGTGCAGCAGAAGGTCGGGCGGGCCGAACTGCGCGAGCGCGTCTCCGAACTGCTGCGCCTCGTCGGCCTCCCCGCCGCCAGCCTCGACCAGTACCCGCACGAGTTCAGCGGCGGCATGCGCCAGCGCATCGCGATCGCGCGCGCCATCTCGGTCGATCCCGCCTTCATCGTCCTCGACGAGCCGGTGTCGGCGCTCGACGTCTCGATCCGCGCCCAGGTGCTCAACCTGCTCAAGGACCTGCAGGGTCGGCTGAACCTCACCTACCTGTTCATCGCCCACGATCTCGCGGTCGTCGAATTCATGAGCGACCGCGTCGCCGTCATGTATCTCGGCAAGATGGTCGAGACCGCCGCCGGCAAGGACATGTACCGCAAGCCGTTGCATCCCTATACGCAGGCGCTGCTGCGGGCCGCGACCGCGACGACGCCGCCCAGGGCCGTCTTCCAGGACGTCAGCTTGTCCGGCGAGGTGCCGAGCCCGATCAACCCGCCCAGCGGCTGCCGCTTCCGCACGCGTTGCCCCTTCGCCCGGCCGCGCTGCGCCGGGGAGGAACCGCTCCTGCGCGACGCAGGTGACGGACACCGCGCGGCCTGTCATTTCTTCGAGGAGATCGCGGCCGCGGCGTGACGCGGTACGCGATGCCACCCCTTCGTCATCAGGAGACCAGAATGAGCCAGATCGAGATCAAGTCCGAAATCCCCGGCAACGTCCTGCGCATCGAGGTGTCGGTGGGCGACAAGGTCGGCGAGGAGGACGCGATCATCATGGTGGAGTCCATGAAGATGGAGATCCCGGTCGGCGCCCCTTCGGCCGGCACCGTCGCCGAGATCCTGGTCGAGGAAGGCGAAGGCATCGAGGAAGGCCAGACGGTCGCGATCCTGACGACCTGAACGCACGCGCTCTGACCGTACTCCTCTCCGACTGTCATCCTCGGGCGAAGCGAAGCGCAGACCCGAGGACCCAGGGCAAGCGCTGCGCCGCACCCTTGGGTCCCCGAGTCGGCGGGGCTCCGCCCCTTGCCCTAGGACGACAGTCGAAGTGAGATCGCTGGAACCAGCTACGATACTTCAATCCAACTGCAGCAGTTGGCCCTTCAGATAGGCGCTTTCCGGCAGGAAGGGGTGGACCGGATGGTCCGGCCCCGCGCCCGCCGAGCGCAGGATGCGCCCGCTGCGGCCGGCGGTCTCCAGGCCCTTGCGCACCAGGTCGGCGAACAGCTCCGCACCGACATTGTGCGAACAGGACGCGGTGAACAGGAATCCACCAGGTGCCACCAGGTCGGCGGCCATGCGGGTCACCTTCACATAGCCGCGCGACCCGGCCGCCAGATCCTTGCGTGACTTCACGAAGGCGGGCGGGTCGACGACCACCACGTCGAAGACCGTTCCGTTCGCCTTCAGCAGTTCCATCTCGGTGAAGGCGGCGGCACGCACGAACCGGCAGCGGTCGGCCACGCCGTTGAGGCCGGCCGACTGCTCGGCCAGGGCGAGGGCTGCGTCGGACCGGTCGACGAAGGTGACCTCGCGCGCACCGTTGACGGCGGCCGTCACCCCGAAGCCGCCGGTATAGGCGAAGACGTCCAGCACGCGGGCGTCGCGCGCGACCGCCGCCACGGCGGCGCGATTGTCGCGTTGGTCGAAGAACCAGCCCGTCTTCTGCCCGACGCTGGGGTCTGCCAGAAACCGCACGCCGTTCTCGACCAGCGCGATCGGGCCGTCCAGCGCGCCCTTGACGAGGCGGACGCCGAGATCGAGCCCCTCCAGGGTCCGCACCGGGCTGTCGTTGCGCAGCACCACGACGCGCGGCGCCAGAACGGCCTCGATCGCGTCGAGCACCGCCTCTTCCGCACGCTGCATGCCGGCCGTGTTCGCCTGCACCACCACGACATCGTCGAAGCGATCGACGATCAGGCCGGGCAGCCCGTCCGCTTCCGCATGGACGAGGCGGTAGTGGGGAACGCCGACGATCCTGTCGCGCAGCGCAAGGGCCGCGCGCAGCCGCGCCTCGATCAGCTGACGGTCGAGTGCCACGCCGGGGGCGCGCGCGATCGCCCTGGCCGCGACGAGCGAGCGCGCGTTGAACATCGCCGAGCCGAGCGGCTCGCCGCCCGCATTGACGATGTCCACGATGCAGCCGGCCGGCAGCGCCTTCAGCGCCGCCGTCATCTCGATCTCGTTGGAATAGAGCCAGGGGTGGCCGGCCTTCATCCGCTGATGCTTGCGCGGCAGCGCGCGGACGACGGGACGCTCCGACGGCGCAGGCGCCGGCATCGGGTCTGCGGTGGCCATCAGCCGATGCGCCGTGCAGCGGTCAGGAAGGCTCCGATCCGCGCCGGATCCTTGCGGCCCGGACGCTCCTCGACGCCGGACGACACGTCGACGGCCGACGCGCCGGTGATGCGCACCGCCTCGGCGAGGTTGTCCGCATGCAGGCCGCCCGACAGCATCCAGGGCAGCGGCCACGTCCGGCCCGCCAGCAGCCGCCAGTCGAAGCTGACCGCATTGCCGCCCGGCAGGGCGTTCTTCAGGTCCTTCGGCGGCTTGGCGTCGAACAGCAGGCGGTCCGCCACGTCGAAATAGTCCGCCGCCACGGCGAGATCGGTCGCGACGGCCACCGGGATCGCCTTCATCACCGGAATCCCGAACCGGCGCCGGATCGCCCCCACGCGGTCTGGGCTCTCCTTGCCGTGCAGCTGCAGCAGATCGAGCGGCACCTTGCCGATGGTCCGGTCGAGTTCGTCGTCGGTCGGATCGACGAACAGCCCCACGCGCACTACGGCGGACCCGGCGGCCCGGGCCAGCGGTGCCGCCTCCTCAGGCGTCAGCGAGCGCGGCGACGGCGGATAGAACACGAAACCCACGAGCGACGCGCCGCCACCGATCGCGGCATCCAGTGCCGCGCGCGCGTTCACGCCGCAGATCTTCGTCTCGATGCTCAATGGACCGCCTCGATCTCTTCGACGATTCGATGCACCGCGGCACGCGGGTCGTCGGCCCGGGTGATCGGCCTTCCGATCACCAGATAGTCCGCACCGGCGGCCACCGCCTCGGCCGGCGACATGACGCGCTTCTGGTCGTCCATGGCCGACCAGGCCGGGCGGACGCCGGGCGTGACGATCAGGAAGTCGGGGCCGCATTCGGCCCGCACCGCCGCCACCTCGTGCGGCGACGCGATCACCCCGTCGAGACCGCTCTCGCGCGCCAGGCGCGCCAGCCGCAGCACCTGGTCGAGAACCGGCCGCGACTGGCCCGTCGCGGCGAGGTCGGCGTCGCCCAGGCTGGTCAGCACCGTGACGCCCAGCAGCCTCGTCCGCGCTTCGCCGTCGGCCGCCGCCTTGGCGGCCTCCGCGGCGCGCCGCATCATCTCGCCGCCGCCCGCGGCATGCAGCGTCAGGAACCAGGGACGCAGCGTCAGGACCGAGCGCAGGCCGCCGACCACCGTGTTCGGAATGTCGTGCAGCTTCAGGTCGAGAAAGAGCCGGCTGTCGCCCACCGTCCGCCGCACGCCCGCCTGGCCGTGCGCCAGGAAGAACTCCAGGCCGAGCTTCAACCCGCCCACGCGGCCGCCGACCCGGCCGCCGAGGGACTCGGCAACCGCTTGATCATGGGTATCGATGGCGCAGATGATGCGTTCAGCAGCACCGATCGGCATAGTTGCTCCCTCGCCAGACATGACTCGCGGTGTAGCGCAGGCTGCCCGCCCCGTCCACAGATCGCGGGACGATGGGGCTGTCCCTGCCCTTTCGCCGCGCTTAAGTGGCCATTAAGTTTGCTGGCCCCACGTGACGGATATGGATTCGGTGACGCAAGGTTTCACGACGGCGGACAGGGAGCGGTTCAACAACCTGCTCCAACTGGCGGCACGCACCTCTTTTCCGGGCGAGCGGGAGAATGCCCTCGCGGCCGCCGAGCGCCTGGCGGCCCGCCACGGCATGACGCTGAACGAGGCCGCCGCCTACGATGCGCCGCCCGATCCCGACGTGGTGCCGCCGCCCGTCGATCCCTTCTGGGCGGGCGTCGTGCGCAGCGCCCACCTCACCGACGCCTTCATCGTCGCCGACAAGCGGCGGCGCGAGGAGGCCCTGCGGGCGGCGCGTGCACGGGGCCTGGACGAGGAACTGCACCGCGTTCACCACCGCCAGCCGCCGCGGACGGCCCGCAAGTCGCGCGGGCGCGGCGGCCGCAGCCCCTCTGCCCTCGCCCAGGTCCTGCTGAACGAGACCAGTCTGAGCCTGAGCGCCGTCGCCGACATCACCGGCCTCGACATCTACGCCGTGACCAGCCTGAAGCTGAAACTCCGCGCCAGCGCCTGACCGGCGCGGTCGGCCGACGCCCCTAACCCGCCGAGACGGCAAGCCGCGCCGCGGCGAGGTCCTCGATCGCCGTCCCCACCGATTTGAACAGCGTGACGTCGCCGTCCGACGTCCGGCCGGGATGGGTTCCCCGGCACAGGTCGTACAGGTCGGCCTCGACCCTGTCCTCGCTGAAGACGCCGCGCCGCAGCGGATCCACGATATCGCCCGCTTCCTTCAGCGCGCCGTCGCGGGTGTCGACGAACAGGCGCGCCCGCCGCACGGCGCTGTCATCCGCCTCGCGCATGTGCGGCGTGAAGCCGCCGACGAGGTCGAGATGCGCGCCGCCGCGCAGCCAGTCGCCGACGATCAGCGGCGTCGACGAGAGCGTCGCGCACGACACGATGTCGGCGGCCGACGCCGCGGCCTGCAGATCCGCCACCGGGTCGGCGGGCAGGCCCTCGGCGGCGAGGCGCGCCGCCAAAGCGGCCGCCTTCTCCCCGGACCGGCCCCAGACCGAAATCCGCGTCAGCGGCCGGACGGCGGCATGCGCATGGGCGAGTTGCTCGGCGATCACGCCCGTCCCGACCAGCAGGAGTTCCCTCGCGTCCGCGCGCGCGAGATAGGAGGCCGCCAGCGCCGACGCGGCGGCGGTGCGCCGGGCGGTGAGGGTCGGCCCGTCGAGCAGCGCCGTCGGCACGCCCGTCGCACCGTCCAGCAGCAGGTAGAGCCCATGGATCGCCGGCAGTGCCCGTGCGCCGTTGTCCGGATAGACCGTGACGATCTTGACCCCGACGGGACCGCCCTCGGCCCAGGCCGGCATCAGCAGCAGCGTGGCGTCGGTACCGCCGGTCGGAATGGTGTGGTGGCTGCGCAGCGGCACCGTGGCGCCGTCGCGGAACCCTTGGCGCAGCGCCTCGATCAGGCCCGGATACGGCAGGGCGTCCGCGACCTGCCGGGCGTCGAGCTGCAGCACGGCGTCAGGCGCGGACGGCGGCGAGCTGGCGCGACGGCGGTGCCGTCTCGGCCGACGCTGCCGCCTGTGCCGCCACGGCCGCCTCGGCGCGCGTCCGCTCGCGCTGTTCCATCTGCGCGAGGCGCCGCTCGAGATCCTCGATCCGGCGCTTGCGGTGCCGCGACAGCCGGCGCGTCGGCGCCGCCGACAGCCAGCTCACGACGCCGCCGGCCAGGAAGGCGACCAGGCCGCAGACCAGGACCGCAATGTAGAGCCGGACCGCCAGCGTTCCGTCCAGCGGCCAGAGGCCGATGTCGACCATCTGCCGGTTGGAGACGGCGAAGAGGATGATGGCGATGCCGACGATGAGGGCGACCACCCACGAAATGATACGCATCAGGCCTGCTCGTAATCCTTATGGGGCGCCCGGGCTGGGGCTCGATCCGGTACGCTGAACCGCGACAGTATCACTCCCGCGCACGGGCGGGCGATACCGATGGCGGTCGCCGTCATTCGTTCGAAGCGTTGAGCCGCTCGCGAAGTTCCTTGCCCGCCTTGAAGAACGGCGCCTGCTTGGCCTCCACCTGGACGGTGTCGCCCGTGCGGGGATTGCGGCCGGCGCGGGCCTCGCGGCGGCGGACGGAGAATGCGCCGAAGCCGCGGAGTTCCACCCGATCGCCGTTCATCAGCGCCACCGCGATCTCCTCGAAGATCGTCGAAACGATGCGCTCGATGTCCCGCTGGTAGAGGTGCGGATTGCGTTCCGTGAGGCGGGCGATGAGTTCGGACTTGGTCATCAGCACGAGCTCCCCGGACGCTCCAGCTCGACGACGCGGACGCGGGCGAGCTTACGACCGAAGGTCAGCGTGCCAGACCGAAATCAGACCGTCAAGGATAAGCCTCTCTGAGGAAAGGCTTTTTCCAAACAGCATGGAACTGGCGGTGCCCAGAAACGAGAATTCCTCGTCCGGATCCATGTCCACGGCGGGCAGGTCTTCGTCGACGCCCTTCTCGTCCGCGAGCCATTTCCGCGCGGCCTTCTCGCCGCCGACGCTGTCGATCAGACCCAGCTCGACCGCCTGCCGCCCGGTGAAGATGCGCCCGTCGGTGACCGCGGCGAGCCGCTCGCCCGACAGGCCGCGCCGGTCGCCGACCATGTCGACGAACATCCGGTACATAGCGTCGACCACCTCCTGCGCCGCCTCCCGGCCGGCGGGGGTCAGTTCCTCGACCGGCGACGGCACCGCCTTCAGCGGCGAACTCTTGATCGAGATCGGGCTGATTCCGATCGACTGCAGGAGGTCGGTCACCTGCGCCGTCTGCAGCAGCACGCCGATGGAACCGGTCACCGTACCCGAATGGGCGAAGATCCGGTCGGCGCCGATCGCCACCATGTAGGCGGCGGAGGCCGCGGTCGTCCCCATCACGGCGACGACGGGCTTCTCGGCGGACGCCTCCCGCAGCGCCGCGTAGAACGCCTCGCCGCCGACGACGGTGCCGCCGGGGCTGTCGATGGCGACGATGATGGCCTTGGCCCGCGCGTCGGACGCGGCGTCCTCGAGTGTCTCCAGGAGGTCGCGATCGTCGGTGATGACGCCGGAAAGGCTGATCCGAGCGACGTAGGCCGACTGGCCGAACCGGCCCAGATCGCCGGCGGTGAGCCGCTGGACGACGGCGACCGCGATCGCCACGACCGCGATCACCGCCAGCGTCCGCCAAAAAATCAGCCGGCGCCTGAGGCGCCGGCTGTGCACGATGGTATCCGCTTCGAGGCTCATAGGTCGTCTACGCGCCTTTCGCGGCACCAGTGAGCGAGTCGGGGCACTGGGGCGTGCCCTTACTTCTGGTCGTCGTCGGTCTTGGCCGCCGCCTGCCGCCCGCGGAGGGCCGCACCCAGGATGTCACCCAGGCTGGCACCGCTGTCGGTGGCGCCGAACTGAGCCATGGCCTTCTTCTCTTCCTCGGACTCCAGCGCCTTGATCGAGAGCGTGATCCGGCGGGCGCTGCGGTCGATCGAGGTGACCTTCGCGTCCACCTTCTCGCCGACGGCGAACCGGTCCGGACGCTGCTCGCCGCGGTCGCGGGACAGTTCCGCCCGGCGGATGACGCCGGTGGCGTCGCCCGGCAGCGAGAGCTCCAGGCCGCCGTCATGGACGGACGTGACCGTGCCCGTGACCACCTGGCCCTTGCGGATGCCGCCGACCGCCGTCTCGAACGGATCCTCGGCCAGCTGCTTCATGCCGAGGCTGATGCGCTCCTTCTCGACGTCGACGTCGAGAACCTTGACCCGGACCTGGGTGCCCTTCTCGAAGTCCTTGATCGCGTCTTCGCCCGGACGCTCCCAATCGATGTCCGAGAGATGCACCATGCCGTCGATTTCCGGCGTGAGGCCGACGAACAGACCGAACTCGGTGATGTTCTTGACCTCGCCCTCGAGCTCGCTGCCGACCGGATGGTTGGCCAGGAAGTCGTCCCAGGGGTTCGCCATCGTCTGCTTGACGCCGAGGCTGATGCGCCGCTTCTCCGGATCGACGTCCAGAACCTGGACCTCGACCTCCTGGCTGGTCGACACGATCTTGCCGGGATGGACGTTCTTCTTGGTCCAGCTCATCTCGGAGACGTGCACCAGACCCTCGACGCCCGGCTCCAGCTCCACGAAGGCGCCGTAGTCGGTGATGTTGGTGACGCGACCCTTGAAGCGCGCACCGACCGGGTATTTGAGCTGCACGCCTTCCCACGGGTCGGCCTGGAGCTGCTTCATGCCCAGCGAGATGCGGCCGGTTTCCGCGTTGAAGCGGATGACCTGCACCTCGACGTTCTGGCCGATCTGCAGCACCTCGCTCGGGTGGTTCACCCGGCGCCACGCGATGTCGGTCACGTGCAGCAGGCCGTCGACGCCGCCCAGGTCGATGAAGGCACCGTAGTCGGTGATGTTCTTCACCACGCCCGGAAGGATCTGGCCTTCCTTCAGCGTCGCGACCAGCTCGTTGCGGGCCTCGGCGCGAGACTCCTCGAGAACCGAGCGGCGCGACACGACGATGTTGCCGCGGCTGCGGTCCATCTTGAGGATCTGGAACGGCTGCGGCGTGCCCATCAGCGGGCCGATGTCGCGCACCGGGCGGATGTCGACCTGGCTGCCCGGCAGGAATGCCACGGCACCGGAGAGATCGACGGTGAAACCGCCCTTGACCCTGCCGAAGATGACGCCCTGGACCTTCTGGGCATCCTGGAAGGACTTCTCCAGAAGCGTCCACGCCTCCTCGCGCCGCGCCTTCTCGCGCGACAGCATGGCCTCGCCGTTCTTGTCCTCGAGACGCTCGACATAGACGTCGACCACGTCACCGACCTTGAGATCGGAAGGCTGCCCCGGCGCCGCGAACTCCTTGAGCGCCACGCGCCCCTCGGATTTCAGCCCGACATCGATGAGGGCCATGTCGTTCTCGATCGAGACGACGGTGCCCTTGACGACAGTCCCTTCGAAGGCGGCCGTATCGCCCAGGGATTCAGCGAGAAGCGCAGCGAAGTCCTCTCCCATGTGGGAGCCGGCTTCGGTTTGGGTTGCAGTGAAGGTTTCAGCCATGGATCCGGTCGGTTTCTCCAATAGATGACCCGCCGCAATGCCCGACGTTCGGGCGAGCCGCGGGAAATCCCGTGTGATGTGTCGGGCGGTCAGCCAAGCGCGACGACCAAAACGAAACTTGCCGAAGGGTCATCGACACGGATCGCCCCCGGTTACGGCTTCGATATGGCGAAGAGCAGCTGCAAGAGCCTCATCGGCATCGAGAGCGGTCGTATCCAGTACGAACGCATCCGCTGCCCGCTTCAGCGGCGCAGCTTCACGCTCACTATCTCTCTGGTCGCGCGCAATGACATCAGCCAAAACGCGCGCATATATACTAGCCGTACCGCGCCCAAGCAACTCCTTATGCCGACGCTGCGCTCGCTCTTCAGGCGACGCGGTCACGAATATTTTCACCCCGGCGTCCGGGCAGACCACCGTGCCGATGTCGCGCCCGTCCATCACCACCCCGGCCGCACCGGGCGGCGGCGCGGCGGCGAAGCTCCGCTGAAAGGCCAGCAGCGCCGCACGCACCTCGGGCACGGCGGCGACCTTCGAGGCCGCGTCGGTCACGCGCTCGTCGCGCAGGTCGGGATGATCGAGATCGGCCACCCCGATCGCGGCGGCCGCCGCGGTCGCCGCCGCCGCGTCGGACGGGTCGCCGCCGGCGGTCAGCACACGGCGGCCGACGGCGCGATAGAGCAGCCCGGTATCGAGATAGGCGAGGCCCAGCCGGTCGGCGAGGCGCCGCGAGAGCGTCCCCTTGCCGGCCGCAGCAGGACCGTCGACCGCGATGACGAGAGGTCCGGACGTCATCGGTCAGGCCGCCGGGCCGATGGCGGTGCCGAGGCTGTTCATCAGGGCGACGAAGCCCGGAAAGCTGGTTGCGATCGGCGCGGCGTCGTCGACCCGCACCGGCTGCTCGCTGGCGGCACCGAGGACGAGGAACGCCATCGCGATCCGGTGGTCGAGCTGCGTCGCGATCTCGGCGCCGCCCCGCACCGCACCGCCGACCACGGTCAGGTCGTCCGCACCCGCCCGCACCTCGACGCCGCAGGCGGCGAGACCGTCGGAGGTGGCACCGAGCCGGTCGCTCTCCTTGACGCGGAGCTCGGCGAGGCCCCGCATCACCGTCGGTCCGTCGGCGAAGGCGGCCGCCACCGCGAGGATCGGATACTCGTCGATCATGCTGGGCGCGCGCTCGGCCGGAACCTCGATCCCGTGCAGCGCGCCGCCCCTGACCCGCAGGTCGGCCACCGGCTCGCCGCCGCGCTCGCGCGCGTTCAGCAGGTCGATGCGCGCTCCCATCTCCAGCAGCGTCGTCAGAAGGCCGCTGCGGCCCGGATTCATCCCGACATTCTCGATGACGATGTCGGAGCCGGGGAGCAGCAGCGCCGCGACGATCGGAAAGGCGGCCGACGAGAAGTCGCCCGGCACGTCGACCGCGGCACCGAGCAGCTCCGGCTGCCCGACCACCGAGATGTGCCGCACGCCGCCGTCCAGGACCACGTCGACGGTGCCGCCGAAGTGGCGCAGCATCCGCTCCGTATGGTCGCGCGTCGCTTCCGGTTCGATCACCGTGGTTCGGCCGGGAACGTTCAGGCCACCGAGCAGGACGGCCGATTTGACCTGCGCGGATGCGACCGGCAGTTCATAGGTAATCGGCACGGGCGTGCGCGCGCCGATGATCGACAGCGGCATCCGGCCGCCCTGCCGCGATACGAACCCTGCCCCGAACTGCGACAGCGGCGCGATGACGCGCTGCATCGGCCGGCGCCGGAGCGACGCGTCGCCGGTCATGAAGGACGTGATCGGGTGCGTGGCGACGACGCCGGCCAGCAGGCGGGCCGCGGTGCCGGAATTGCCCATGTCGAGCACGTCGGACGGCTCGGCGAGGCCGCCGACGCCGCAGCCGTGGATGCGCCAGTCCCCTTCGCCGCAGCGCTCGACCTCGGCGCCGAGCGCCCGCAGGGCGGCGGCGGTACGCAGCACGTCCTCGCCTTCGAGAAGGCCGGTGATGCGCGTCTCGCCGACGGCGAGCCCGCCGAGGATCACGGCGCGGTGCGAGATGGATTTGTCGCCCGGCACGGCGATCGTGCCCGACAGCGCCTCGCAGCGCGACGACCGCAGCGGCCCGCCGGCGGCGTCATGTGCCGCGCCTTCCGCATCGGGCACGCGCTTTTCGACCATTATCGCACTCCAAAACCGTCGCGGCGCACTACATAAGGGCGCGCAGCGCAGCGAGAAACCCATCGCACCTTTGCGTTTCCTTTTGACAGGCTGCGGCGCATCTGGCAATTGCACGCGCCGCCCCCGAAAGGTGCGGCACGAAGCGGAGATTGAGACTTGGCGAACCCGGAACTGGGGACGAAGCGGACGTGCCTGCAATGCGGTGCACGTTTCTACGACCTCGACAGAGCCGTCATCATCTGCCCGAAGTGCGGCCATGAGCACACCGCGGAGCTTTTCGCACGCAACCGCCGGCTTCGCTCGACGGCCGCGGACGCGATGCCGAAGGTGAAGCGTGCGCCGGCGGCCGCGGTGTCGCCCGAGGCTTCCGACGAGGAGGCCGACATCGAGGTGGAGGTCGAGGACGAGGACGAGGACGAGGTCTTCGAGGACACGGCCGACATCGGCGAGGACGACGAGGATGTCGCCGAGGTCATCGACAAGGGCGACGACGACGATCCCGATCGCTGACGGGATGCGATTTTAGGCCTTGCATTCAGACCGCACGGCCGACTATTTCATGCCGCGGGCGGCGCCGCGCCGCTCGCACTCTGGGGCCATAGCTCAGTTGGGAGAGCGCTTGAATGGCATTCAAGAGGTCAGGGGTTCGACTCCCCTTGGCTCCACCAGACAAACCGAGGGCCCAGCCGGAAACGGCTGGGCCCTCGGGCGTTTCAGGGGGACCTGAGAGCTTGATGCCCGCGCGGTATCCCGGCATTTAGATTCTGCACCGAGAGGTACCGCCTCTCTCGCGCCTCGCCCCGGCGACTCGCGAGCGACGGCCGCCGATCATACCACGGCGTGCGGTCGCAGCGCTTCGCCATCGCCGGCGCCGTGGCGCGCTGTCCACGACAGGAAGTCGGCCGGGGGCAACGGCCGGCTGAAGTGGAAGCCCTGGGCCGCGACGCATCCCAGGCTTTCGAGGCGGCCCAGATCGTGGGCGTGCTCGACACCCTCGGCCACCGTCGTCATGCCGAAGCTGTGCCCCATGGTTATCATCGCCCCGACCAGCACCCGCGCATCCGCATCGCGATCGATGTCGCGCACGAAGGACCGGTCGATCTTCATCTCGTTGAACGGCAGTTGCCGCAGCTTGACGATCGACGCGTGGCCCGTACCGAAGTCGTCGATCGACAGCGTTACGCCCAGGAGACGCACCCGCGCGAGCACGTCCACGGCCGTCAGCAGATTCTTCATCGCGGCCGCTTCGGTGACCTCGAGCGTCAGGAGCCGACCCGGCAACTCGTAGGTTCGCAGCAGGCCGTCGATCAGTCCGGGCAGGTGCATCTCGTTCAGCATGTCGGCCGGCATGTTGACGGCGACGCCGAACTGCAGTCCTTCCGCCCGCCAGTGTGCTGCCTGTGCCACGGCCTCGCGCAGGACCCATCGCGTGATGGCGTTCATCAGGCCGGCCTCCTCGGCGATCGGCAGGAACTCCCCCGGCTGCACGAGGCCAACACCCGGCTTCTCCCAGCGGAGCAGCGCCTCGCAGCCGACGATGGCGCCCGTCGCCACCGCGATCTTCGGCTGGTAGTGGAGGCAGAACTCGCCGCTGATGATGGCGCGGTGGAGTTCCTCGACGACCGTCGCGCCGGCGACGGCCGCATTCGTCCCGGCGGGCTTCGCCTGGATCGCCGCCTGGAGGTCCGCAAGGGAGAAAGGCTTCTGCAGAATGCCGCGCACGTCCAGCCCATAGGATTGTCCGAGCTTCTGGACCGTGCCGAGCAGCCGGTCGTCCTGGCCGCTCATCAGGTAGATCACCGCACCGCAGCGACGGGCAGCCAAGGCCCGCAGGATGTCGATCCCGTTGCCGTCGCCCAGGCCCAGGTCCAGCAGGATCACGGCGCTGTCCGGGACGAGCGGCCCCGCGAGGAACTCGGCCACGGTCGAAAAGCTCAGTGCCGGTATGGCGGCCGCATCGCACACCCGTCGTGCCACGGCGATGATGCCGGGGTCGTCTTCCAGGATCACGACCAGACGGTTCGCGTACATCGAGGCCTCGCACCATGCAGAGACGAGTCCCGGCTACCTGCCGGCCGACCGTCTCCGGATACCGTCTCCCGCTCCTTCTGCAGAGTGACCGCCGCTTTGCGCGACTCCCCCGATCATCCTCAACGTGGCAACGCCGAAGACGTTCCGGCGGCGTAGCATCGTGCGACGGTTGACCCCCGCGCCGCCTGCCGCGACGTTGGACCCTGCCTCACCGCCTTCCGGACGGCTCTCCGAATGACCAACGATCAAGCCGCGATCCTCGCGATCCTGACCGCGACCATGGGACTGTTCGTCTGGGGCCGCTGGCGCCACGACATGGTCGCGATCGCGGCGCTCCTGGCCTGCGTCGTCGCCGGACTGGTGCCGGCGCCCGAAGCGTTCGCAGGATTCGCCCACCCGGCCGTGGTCACCGTGGCGTGCGTGCTGATCCTGAGCCACGGCCTGCAGACGTCGGGCGCGGTCGACGTGCTGACGGGCACCCTGCTCCCGCGGTCCGGCGGCCCGACCGTCATGATCGGGGCGCTCACGATCCTCGCGGCCGTGCTGTCCGCCTTCATGAACAATGTCGGCGCGCTCGCGCTGCTCATGCCCGTCGCCATCCAGGTCGCGAATCGCGAGGGGATACCGCCCGGCCGCATCCTGATGCCGGTCGCCTTCGGGTCGATTCTCGGCGGGATGACCACCCTGATCGGCACGCCGCCGAACCTCATCGTTTCCGGCTTCCGGGCGGGCTCCGGCGAGGGCAGCTTCGGCATGTTCGACTTCACGCCGGTCGGGGCGGCGGTCGCGCTCGCCGGCGTCGTCTTCGTCGTCCTGGTCGGCTGGCGGCTGGTGCCGGTCCGCGCGCGGACGGACACGGAGACGTTCGAGACGGGCTCGTACCTCACCGAGGTCCGGGTGCCGGAGGACAGCAAGACCGCAGGCATGCGGCTGCACGCCGTCGAGGCGCTGCTGGAGCAGGGCGAGGCGCAGATCGTCGGCCTGATCCGCAACGAGGTCCGGATCTCCGCCCCGCACCCGCAGCGCGAGATCCGCGCCGGCGACATCCTGCTGATCGAAGCGGAACCCCGTGCCCTCGCCTCAGTCCTCTCCGACCTCGGCGTGCGGCTGGAGGAGGCCGTCCGCAAGGAGGAAGAGGAGGAGGAAGAAGCGGAAGCGGAAGCGGAGAAGAAGGGGAAGGCCGCCGACACTCCCGATGACCCGGCCGCCGCCCCGGTTGCGGATCGGCCTCCGTCGAGCGCCGCCGCGGCGGAGGAAGAGGACGCCGCGGCGGACGAGGAACCTTCGCCGGCCTCCGACGAGGTCGTCCTCGGTGAGCTGGTCGTGCTGCCCAGTTCCGACCTGGCCGGCCGCTCGGCGCGCGACATCGGCCTGCGCAGCCGCTACGGCGTCAACCTCCTCGCCATCTCGCGGCAGGGCCAGCGGTCGGTGACGCGGCTGCGCACGACGCCGCTGCGCCACGGCGACGTGCTGCTCATGCAGGGGCCGCCGGAGAGCCTGTCCGCCTTCTCCAGCCAGTTCGGCTGCGTGCCCCTCGCTGGACGCGCCCTGCGGCTGCCCGACAGGCGGCAGGCGGCCATTGCGGCGGGGATCATGGTCTTCGCGGTCGCGGGTGCGGCCTTCGGGCTCCTGCCGGCCGCGATCTCCTTCGCGTTCGGCGTCCTCGCCGCGATGGTGCTGCGGGTCGTGCCGCCGAGCGGCGTCTACGACGCCGTCGACTGGCCGGTGATCGTGCTGCTCGGCGCGCTGATCCCCGTCGCCGCGGCCATGGAGACCAGCGGCGCGGCCGACCTCGTTGCCCGGATCCTCATCGAGGGGGTAGCGCAGGGCCATGCGGTGATCGCCCTGACCCTCATCTTGGTGGTGACCATGACGCTATCGGATTTCATGAACAACGCGGCGACCGCCGCCGTCATGTGCCCGATCGCCATCGGCACCGCGGCACGGCTGCAGGTCGACGGCGACGCCTTCCTGATGGCCGTCGCCGTCGGCGCCTCCTGCGCCTTCCTCACGCCGATCGGCCACCAGAACAACACGCTGATCCTGGGGCCCGGCGGCTTCCGCTTCGGCGACTACTGGCGCCTGGGCCTGCCGGTGGAACTTCTGGTCGTCGCGGTCGGCGTGCCCGCGATCCTGCTCTTCTGGCCGCTCTGAGCGAGGCGCAGCGCCGCCTCAGTCCTCGAACGGATCGCGCACCAGGATCGTGTCGTCGCGCTCGGGGCTGGTCGACAGCAGCGCCACCGGCGCGCCGACCAGCTCCTCGACGCGCCGCACATACTTGACCGCGGTCGCCGGCAGCTCGGCCCAGCTGCGCGCGCCGCGCGTGCTGTCGCTCCAGCCTTCCATGGTTTCGTAGACGGGCGTCAGCTCCGCCTGGACGCGCTGCGACGCCGGGAAATGGTCGAGACGCTTGCCCTCGTGCTCGTAGGCGACGCAGACCTTGATCTCGGGCAGGCCGTCGAGCACGTCGAGCTTGGTCAGGGCCATGCCGTGGATGCCGCCGACCTTCACCGCCTGGCGCACGAGCACGGCGTCGAGCCAGCCGCAGCGCCGCGCCCGGCCGGTGACGACGCCGAACTCGCGGCCGCGCTCGCCGAGCAGCTTGCCGATGTCGTTCAGCTGCTCGCTCGGGAACGGCCCGGAGCCGACCCGCGTCGTGTAGGCCTTGGTGATGCCCAGCACGTAGCCCACCGACCCCGGCCCGATGCCCGACCCCGGGCCGACCGCGCCGGCGACCGTGTTGGACGAGGTGACGTAGGGATAGGTACCGTGGTCGATGTCGAGCATCGCACCCTGGGCGCCCTCGAACAGGATGCGCCGGCGGGCGCGCCGTGCCTCGTCGAGCCGCTCCCAGACACGGTCGACGAACGGCGCCACCTTCGGCGCGACCTCGGTCAGCGGCGGCAGCACGTCGTCCAGCGCGATCTCCGGCTGGCCCATGCCGCGGAAGAAGGCGTTGTGGTGCAGCAGCAGGTCGCGCACCTTCTGCTCCAGCACCGCCGGATCGGCCAGGTCGCACACCCTGATCGCGCGGCGCGCCACCTTGTCCTCGTAGGCGATGCCGATGCCGCGGCCGGTCGTGCCGATCTTGGCCTCGCCCCGCGCCTCCTCGCGCGCCCGGTCGAGCTGCCCGTAGAAGGGCAGGATCAGCACGGCGTTCTCGGCGAGGCGCAGATTCTCCGGCGTCACCTTCACGCCCTGTGCCGCGACCCGCTCGATCTCGGCCAGCAGCGCCCAGGGGTCGACCACGACGCCGTTGCCGATGATCGACAGCTTGCCGCGCACCAGTCCCGAGGGCAGCAGGCTCAGCTTGTAGGTCTGGTTGCCGACCTGCAGCGTGTGCCCGGCATTGTGGCCGCCCTGGTAGCGCACGACGACGTCGGCGCGTTCCGACAGCCAGTCGACGATCTTGCCCTTGCCCTCGTCGCCCCACTGGGCGCCGACGACCGAAACGTTGCCCATCAGCCGCGATCCTCCAACTGCTCCACCACGCCGTCGATCAGCGCGTGCGTGCATGCCATTCTCTGCGCCTCGGCGCGCGTGTCGTCGGCGGGCTCCAGGCCCGCCACCGTGATCCAGCCGTCCGCCTGCAGACGGCGCCGCTCCTCCGGCGGCGTGCCGTAGGCGAGGAACACGCGCGGCGGCGCCGGCGGCTGCCGGACCGCGCGCTGCACGGCGTCCATGAACAGCGTCATGCCGACCGCCGGCTCCCCGTCCGACCCGTGGCCGGCCATGTACCGTCCGCCGCGGCCGAGCTCGCCGCGCAGGCCGCGCCCGAAGATCGTATAGCTCGTACCGCTGTGATACTCGAATCCGCGATGCTCCACCGCGTCGACCGTCAGCGTCAGATCGGGCAGCTCCGCCCGGATGCAGGGCACGATCGCCGCCAGCTCGGCGCGCGCCGCCGCGGCGTCCGCCGGCAGCACGATGTGTTCGAGACGCGCCAGCGCCTCCTCGGCCGGTGCCGCCGCGTCGAGCAGCGCCAGCAGGGTCTCCCTGCCCTTCTCCGCCAGCCGCGCCACCGCCGCCGCATCCTTGCGGTCGAGCGCCGCCTTCAGACGGGTCAGCGCGCCGCCGGCATAGCCCAGGTCGGCGCACAGGCTGGGGATCAGCGTCGGCACGTTCAGGTCGACGGTGATGTCGCGCAGGCCGAGCGCCGACAGGGCGGTGACCGCCAGCACGATCGCCTCGGCGTCGGCCTCGGGCGCGGTCGAGCCGATCAGCTCGATGCCGGCCTGGCGGAACTGGCGCTGCGGCCGCAACTGGCGCCCGCGCGCGAGCAGGACCTGTCCCAGATAGGCGAGGCGGAGCGGCCGCGGCGCGCCGGCCAGCCGCGTCGTCGCGATCCGCGCGACTTGCGGCGTGATGTCGGAGCGGACGACCATCATCCGCTGCGACACCGGGTCCATCAGCCGGAAGCTGTCGCGCGCCATGGCCGCACCGGTGCCGCTCAGGAACGAGTCCTCGAACTCGACCAGCGGCGGCGCGACCTGCTCGTAGCCGTGCCGGGCGAAGATCGCCAGCAGTTGGCGCCCGACGTCGCTCTCGAAGGCGGCGTCGGCGGGAAGCACGTCGCGCAGGCCGGCGGGCAACAGCGCCAGACTGGCCGTCTCGGGGGAATCGTTCATGCGGTCTCCTCGGCGGCTAACTAACCGCGCCGCCCATGGTCCCGCAACCGCAATCTCGAAGGGCTCAGGCGCGCGATGCGCTCAGTGGAAGGCGCCCTGGTAGACCCACACCTGGACGATGTCGCGCGCCTGGATCGGCGGCACTTCCGGATGGTGGTAGCGATAGACCCGGCATGCGACGTCCATCGCGGTGCGCTCACCGGCACCGGACGTCATCATGCCGGAAAAGGCGCGGCGGACCGCCGGTCGGCACCGGCAGTCCCCCAGCAGCTCGTCCGTTCCGCACGCGGGATCGTCGCGCTGATCAGGACTTCTTTTTTCGACCATATAGCTCCAACCGATGATCGACGAGCTCATAACCCAGCTCGTCCGCGATCTTCGCCTTCAGAATCTCGAGTGGTTCGTTCTGGAACTCCACGACCTCGCCCGAGGCCACGTCGATCAGATGATGGTGATGCGCCGTGTTCACCTCGAAGCGGGCGAACGTCTCGTTGAAGTCGTGCCGCTGCACGATATTCATCTCGTCGAACAGACTCAACGTCCGATAGACCGTCGCGATGCTGATCGAGGAGTCCAGGTCCTTCGCGCGGCGGTACACCTCGTCGACCGAGGGATGATCGTCCGCCGCCTCGAGCACCTGGAGGATGACCCGCCGCTGGGCGGTCATCTTTACGCCGGCATCGACGCAGCGCCGTTCGAGTTCGCTCAAAATCGCAGGCATTGATAAGCGCTCCCTCGGAGAGTCGCATTCGCGTTGTCACGTTCCGAAGACCGGCGCGACGCGGGTCGCGGGAGCGGACTTCGGGTCGACAGAGGCCTCGGCGGACGATGCTGGACGCCGACCGGCTTCCGGCGCACGGTCGGACAGCAGGGACCGGTCTTCTCGGGCGGATCCCCGTTCCGGCCTCTACCGACGCTTATGGAACCGGGGCGGATGCGTGTCAACAGAATAGAATGCTTCTAATCCGCAGCCTGCCGCGGCGCGTTCCGGATGCGCACCACCACGTCGATCCGCTCGATCTGCGTCCCCTCCGGCGCCGACGGGAGCGACGCCACCGTGACGCCGCCGCCGGGGATGTCGCGCAGTTCGCCGTGGTCGACGTGATAGAAGTGATGATGCGTGCCGGTGTTCGTGTCGAACCAGGACCGGCCCTGCGCCACGCTGATCTCGCGCAGCAGGCCCGCGCCGACGAACTGATGCAGCGTATTGTAGACGGTCGCCAGCGACACGCGCTTGCGCGCCGCCAGTGCGTCGGCGTGCAGCTGCTCGGCGGTGAAATGCCTGTCGCCGCCGCCGAAGAGCAGGTCGGCGAGCGCGATCCGCTGCTTCGTCGGCCGCAGGCCGACCGCGCGCAGCCGGGCGGCCGCGTCGTTCATCCTGGTCGTGCTATCGGGGCGGGACATGCGTTTCAGCCACGGACTGTCATGGTTCGACGGCGGCGCGAGGGCCGTCGGGCATGACTATAGACCTCATGCACCACCGTTGCCATGCCGCCGCTCGCCCGATGGCCGTCCCGCTACTGGCCGCTCGCGATCCGCTCGACCAGCTGCCGCACCGTCGGCACGAACCCGTTGCGATAGTAGGGATCGCTGCCGAACCGGAAGGCGTTGTGCCCCGCGAACATCAGCTGATGCTCCACGTCCGCGCCGTGGACGATCGACTGCAGCGTCTTCTGGATGCAGTAGGACCGCGGATCGGCGCGGCGGCCCGTCGTGCCCGCCTCGTTCTGTGCCCAGTTGCTGAACTGGCAGGTCGACAGGCAGCCCATGCAGTTGATCTGGTCCTCGAGGATCTCGTTGCGCTTCTCCGGGCCGACGAACACCAGCGTCGAATCCGGCGTCTTCAGCGTCTCGGTGAAGCCTTCCGCGATCCACCGGTGCGCGCGCTCGCAGTCTTCGGCCGTCACGAAGACGGGGCGCCCGCGCGGGCCGAGCGGCAGCGCCGTGTCGTGCTCGCCGATCCGCTCCGGGGAGAACGGAACCTGCCGCTCCGACCGCTGGCGAAGCTCCTCCAGGAACTCGTTGTGCACCGCCGACGAATAGAAGCCGGTGGGGCTGAAGCGGTTGAGGAAGACGTCGCCCTCGTTGAGCGTCAGGAGGCGCCGCTTCCACTCCTCGTGGATCGGGCTCTCCTGGGTCAGCAGCGGCCGCGTGCCGAACTGGAAGGCGATCGGGCCCAGTTCCGGATTGTCGATCCAGTCGGCCCACTCGGACAGCCACCAGACGCCGCCGGCCATGACGATCGGCGTCTCGTTGAGACCCGCCTCGCGCATGACGGCGCGCAGTTCGCGCACTCGCGGATAGGGATCCTCCGGCCGCGCCGGATCCTCGCTGTTCGACAGGCCGTTGTGCCCGCCGGCGAGCCACGGATCCTCGTAGACGACACCGCCCAGCCACTCGGCATGCTTGCTGTAGGCGCGCTTCCACAATGCCCGGAAGGCGCGCGCCGACGACACGATCGGATAGTAGTAGACGCCGTAGCTGGCGGCGATCTCGGCCACCTTGTAGGGCATGCCGGCACCGCAGGTGACGCCGTGCACCAGCCCCTGCGCGCCCTGCAGGACGCCGTGCAGGATGCGCTCCGCGCCGCCCATTTCCCACAGCACGTTCATGTGCATGCGGCCCTGGCCGTTGGAGCGCTCCCAGGCGACGCGCGCCTGGTGGATGGCGCCGCGGATCGCGTGCGCGATCAACTCCTCGTGACGCTCGCGGCGGGTCCGCCCGAAATAGAGCTGCGGGATCAGCACGCCGTTGTCGTCGAACGAGTCGGCGTTCACGCCGGAGAAGGTTCCGACGCCGCCGGCTTCGGCCCAGGCCCCGGAGCTCTCGCCGTTCGATACCGAGATTCCCTTGCCGCCCTCGATGAGAGGCAACACGTCCCGGCCCGAGATTCTCAGTGTCTTCAACTGCATTCCAGTCGTCGCTTCCCCGGTCTCTTTGATTCGCCGATGGACGGTCCACCCGCAAACAGTAGGGGGATATAAGTACGCGGGCGGAAAACGACCACCACCCGGGCTTAATCGAGGCCGGCCATCAGGCCGGGGTCGTCCGTGATGATGCTGTCGGCGCCCCAACGCCTCAGCCGCTCCGCGACCGGTCGTTCGTTGACCGTCCAGACCGCGACCGCATAGCCCGCCTCGCGCACCTGGGCGACCTGCTCTTCGGCGAGGTGGCGCCAGCCGAGATGCAGCGAGACGCAGTCCAGGTCCTTCGCCACCGTCCGCCAGTCCGCCGGCAGCCGGCTCGCGATCAGGCCACGCGGCCGGTCCGGTGCTGCCTCGCGCAGCGCCCACACCGTCTCGCGTGAAAAGCTCGAATAGACGAGCGGCCCCGCCCCCGCCGGCCAGGCCGAATCGACGGCGCGCACGACCTGCTCGACCAGTGCCGCGGGTTCCTCGTCGTCGGACTTCAGTTCGACGTTCACGCCGATGCCGAGCGCGCGGATCTCGCGGAGCGCCTCCTCCAGGGAGGGGATGTTGGCTGTACCGGCGGCCGGAGCGCCGGGTCCCGCCACCGCGATGGCGCTCAGCGTCTCGACGGTCATCGCGCGAACGGCGCCGGGACGTCCGGTCGTCCTGTCCAGCGTGGCGTCGTGGAAAACCACCAGCCCGTCGGCGGCGAGGCGGACGTCGAGTTCCACCCAGGCGGCGCCCGCGGCCGCACCCGCGCGAAATGCGGCGAGCGTGTTCTCGGGGGCCAGCAGCGCCGCGCCCCGATGTCCCACAATCAGCGGAAACGAGATCATTCCACCCCTGGACCGGTTAGAGGTACGGGGCGGCCGGCATCGTGCCGGCCGCCCCGCCGTTCACCTGGGCTCAGCCGGCGGGCTGCGCGTCCTGCAGATCGTCGCCGGTCTTCTGGTCCACCGCCTTCATCGACAGCTTCACCTTGCCGCGATCGTCGACGCCGAGGACCTTCACCTTCACCATGTCGCCGACATTGACGATGTCGCCGACCGCCTTCACCCGCTCGGGTGCCAGCTCGCTGATGTGGACGAGGCCGTCGCGGCTTCCGAGGAAGTTCACGAAGGCGCCGAAGTCCATGATCTTCACGACCTTGCCCGTGTAGATCACGCCGACTTCCGGCTCCGCCACGATCCCGCGGATCCAGTCGATCGCCTTCTTCGAGGCGGACTCCTCGATCGCCGCGATCTTGATCGTGCCGTCGTCCTCGATGTCGATCTTGGCGCCGGTCTGCTCGACGATCTCGCGGATCACCTTGCCGCCCGACCCGATGACCTCACGGATCTTCTCGCGCGGGATCGTGATCGTCGTGATGCGCGGCGCGTTCGAGCTGACCTCGGTCCGGGCGCCCTCCAGCGCCTTCGCCATCTCGCCGAGGATGTGCATGCGCCCACCCTTCGCCTGGTCGAGCGCGACCTTCATGATCTCCTCGGTGATCGAGGTGATCTTGATGTCCATCTGCAGCGCGGTGATGCCGTCGGCCGTACCGGCGACCTTGAAGTCCATGTCGCCGAGATGGTCCTCGTCGCCCAGGATGTCCGACAGGACGGCGAAGCGGTCGCCTTCCTTGATCAGGCCCATCGCGATGCCGGCCACCGGTGCCTTCGTCGGCACGCCGGCATCCATCAGCGCCAGCGACGCGCCGCAGACGCTCGCCATCGACGACGAACCGTTCGACTCGGTGATCTCCGAGACGACGCGGACGGTGTAGGGGAACTTCTCCTTCTCCGGCATCAGCGGATGCACGGCCCGCCATGCGAGCTTGCCGTGGCCGATCTCACGCCGGCCCGGGGAGCCCATGCGGCCGGCCTCGCCGGTCGAATAGGGAGGGAAGTTGTAGTGCAGCAGGAAGTGCTCGCGGTAGCTGCCGGCGAGCGTGTCCATCAGCTGCTCGTCGTCGCCGGTGCCCAGCGTCGCCACGACCAGCGCCTGGGTCTCGCCGCGGGTGAAGAGGGCGCTGCCGTGCGCACGCGGCAGGACGCCGACCTCGGCGACGATCGGCCGGACCGTCTTGGTGTCGCGACCGTCGATGCGCTTGCCGGTGTCGAGGATCTGGCCGCGGACGATGTCGCGCTCCAGGCCCTTGAACAGGCCGGAGACCTGAGCGGCGGCGTTCGGATCGTCGGCGAAGGCGGCGACCGCCTCGTCCTTGGCGGCGGCGAGCGCCGTCTGGCGGTCCTGCTTCACCTGCAGGCTGTAGGCCTTCTGCAGCTTCTTGCCGGCGACGTCGCGCAGGCGCTTCTTCAGCTCGTCGATGCCGACGGCCTCGGTCGGAAGGTCCCACGGGTCCTTCGCGCATTCCTCGGCCATGTCGATGATCATGTTCAGCACCGGCTTGAAGCCGCGGTGGCCGAACATCACGGCTTCGAGCATCTGGTCTTCCGAGAGTTCCTGCGCCTCGGACTCGACCATCAGCACGCCGTCGGCCGTGCCCGCAACCACCAGGTCGAGGGTGGTGCGCGGCATGTCGTCGAGAACCGGGTTGAGCACCAGTTCGCCGTCGATGCGGCCGACGCGGGCGCCGCCGATCGGGCCGAGGAACGGAATGCCGGACAGCGTCAGCGCCGCCGAGGTGCCGACCAGCGCGACGATGTCGGGGTCGTTCTCCAGGTCGTGGCTCAGGACCGTGCAGACGACCTGCGTCTCGTTGCGGAAGCCCTTGGCGAACAGCGGACGGATCGGCCGATCGATCAGGCGCGACGTCAGCGTCTCCTTCTCGGAGGGGCGCGCCTCGCGCTTGAAGAAGCCGCCGGGGATCCTGCCCGCAGCGAACGTCTTCTCCTGGTAGTTGACCGTGAGCGGGAAGAAATCGATGCCGGGGCGCTGGGTCTTCGCGGCGGTCGCCGTGCAGAGCACGATCGTTTCGCCGTAGGTCGCGAGCACGGCCGCGTCCGCCTGGCGCGCGATGCGCCCCGTTTCGAGAACGAGCTTGCGCCCGCCCCACTCGATTTCCTTGCGTGTGATGTTGAACATCGTAGATCGTGTCCTTTCGGGCGGAACCGGCGGCACTGTCACTTCCATGGCCGCGGTCGGAACGGACGGTTCCGCTTCACCTGTAAGTCGGGCTCCGGATCGCTTCGCGACCCACGGCGGCCCCATTGCCGCCGGTGCGTCGGCCCGACGCACCCTGCTGCCCCGCCCTCACCGGTGCCCTCCTCGGACACGACGGTATGGATCCCGCGGTTCTCGGCCGCGCGCGGCCGAGCCGGGCGGAGCGCCGCCCGCGGGATCCCCTGCCTTCTGCCTACCGCCGCAGGCCCAGTCGCTGGATCAGGTCCTCGTAGCGCTTCTGGTTGGAGCGCCGGACATAGTCCAGCAGGCTGCGCCGCTGGCCGACCATCATCAGCAGGCCACGACGGGAGTGAACGTCCTTCTTGTGCGTCTGAAGGTGCTCGGTCAGGTTGCGGATGCGCTCCGAGAGGATCGCCACCTGTACCTCTGGCGAACCGGTGTCGCCTTCCTTGGCACCGTATTCCTTGATGAGTTCCTGCTTGCGCTCGGCCGTAATCGACATCGGGTGCTCCTTTTCCTAGGGGTTGATGACCCGCACCGGCTGGACCCGGCCGCCCTCGAAGCGGGCGAGCGCGACGGTGATGCCGTCGCTGGTCGCCCGCACCGTGGCGCCGTCGGCGAGATCGCCGATTCGGCCGAGGTCCGTGGTACGGAAAAGCGGCACAGACTGCCCCTGGCGCAGACTGGCCGCTTCGCTTCCGGAGACGGCCAGCGCCGGGATGTCGGCCAGCGCGGTCTCAACCGGAAGAAGGTGCTCGCAATCGGGCGCAATATGCCCGAGTGCCTCGAGGGACGCCAGCGGGATCGCGCCGGCTTCCGTGAAGGGCCCGACGCGCGTACGGCGCAGGGCGGCGATGTGTCCGACGGTGCCGACGGCCTGCGCCAGGTCGCGCGCGAGGCTGCGCATATAGGCGCCCTTGCCGCAGGCGACGTCGAAGTCGGCATGGTCGTCGTCGACCATTTCGATCAGCCGGAAGTCGTGGATCTCGATGGGGCGCGCCTGCAGTTCCACCGCGCGCTGCTCGCGCGCCAGATTGTAGGACCGCTGGCCCTCGACCTTGATGGCGGAGTAGATCGGCGGGACCTGCTGGATGGTGCCGATGAACTGCGGCAGCGCCGCCTCGATCTGCGCCGCGGTCGGCCGGACGTCGCTCGTCGCGATGATCTCGCCCTCGGCGTCGTCGGTGTCGCGCGCCTCGCCCCAGCGCAGCCGGAAGCGATAGGCCTTCTCGCCGTCCATCGCGTAGGACACGGTCTTGGTCGCGTCGCCCAATGCCAGCGGCAGCACGCCGGTCGCCAGCGGATCGAGCGTGCCGCCGTGCCCCGTCTTCGCGTCGTCCGCCAGCCGCCTGACGCGGTTGCAGACCGTGGTCGAGGTGATGCCGCTCGGCTTGTCGACGATGATCCAGCCCGATATCGACGGGCCCTTGGCGCGCCTACGCCGACCCATCGTCGCCTCCCGCATCGCCGCCGCCGATGGCGCGATCACGCTCGCGCGCATCGCGGATCAGCGCCTCGACGCGCTCCGCCTCCTCGAACGAGGTGTCGGGCTCGAAGCGCAGTTCGGGCACGAAGCGCGCCTCGACCGTCTTGGCGATCTGCGCGCGGAAGAAGCCGCGCGCCCGCTTCAGGGCCGCGATGGTCTGGTCCATGTTCTCGCCGCCCAGCGGCGTCACGAAGGCTGTCGCGTTGCGCAGGTCGGGGCTGACGCGCACCTGCGTCACGGTGATGGCGGCGTCGCGCAGGTCGGGGTCGTGGGCGTCGCCGCGGGCCAGGATTTCCGCCAGCGCGTGGCGCAGTTCCTCGCCCATGCGCAACTGCCTCTGGCTCCGGCTGTCGGCCGGAGCATGGTCGCGATGTCGCGATTTCATCTCTTGTCTTCTCAAATCTCTCGCACGGTGGTCTGGAACGGAAAGCGCCGGTGCCGCCCGCACGCGGCGGGCGGCACCGGCGCGAACCGGATCAGATCGTCCGCGCGACCTCGATCGTCTCGAAGCACTCGATGACGTCGTTCTGCTGGATGTCCTGGTAGTTCTCGAAGGACATGCCGCACTCGAAGCCCTCGCGAACCTCGCGGACGTCGTCCTTGAAGCGCCGCAGGGTGGCCAGCTTGCCCTCGTGGATGACACGGTCGTCGCGCAGCAGGCGGACGCCCGCACCGCGCTTGACGATGCCGTCGACGACGCGGCAACCGGCGACCTTGCCGATCTTCGTGACGTCGAACACCTCGCGGATCTCGGCGTGGCCGATGATGTTCTCGCGCAGCGCCGGGGCGAGCAGCCCGGACATCGCCGCCCGCATGTCGTCGATCAGCTCGTAGATGATCGAATAGTAGCGGATGTCGATGCCGTCGCGCTGGGCGACTTCGCGCGCCTGCTTGTTGGCGCGGACGTTGAAGCCGATGATGAAGGCCGAGGATGCACCGGCCAGCGTCACGTCCGACTCGTTGATGCCGCCGACGCCGGCGTGCAGCACGCGCACCCGCACCTCGTCGGTGCCGAGCTTCTCCAGGGCGGCGACGATCGCCTCCTGCGAGCCCTGCACGTCCGACTTGATGACGATCGGGACTTCCTGGGCCTCGCCGTCGCGCATCCGCGTGAACAGCTGCTCCAGCGTGCCGCGCGGCGTCGCCGCCGTACGCTTGTCGCGCTCCTTCGTCTGGCGGAACTCGGTGATCTCGCGCGCCCGGGCCTCGCTGTCGACGACGACGAACTCGTCGCCGGCGAGCGGCGTGCCCGTCAGGCCGAGGATCTCGACCGGCACCGACGGGCCGGCGCTCTTCACCTGCTTGCCGTGCTCGTCGATCAGGGCGCGCACGCGGCCCCACTCGGCGCCGGCGACGACGATGTCGCCGACGTTCAGCGTGCCGCGCATGACCAGGACGGTCGCGACCGTGCCGCGGCCACGGTCGAGCTGCGCCTCGACCACCGCACCGTCCGCCGGACGATCGGGGTTGGCCTTCAGCTCGAGCAGTTCCGCCTGGAGCAGGATCGCCTCCAGCAGCGTGTCCAGCCCGATCTTCTGGATCGCAGAGACCGGGATCATCTGGATGTCGCCGCCCATGTCCTCGGCGACGAGGCTGTGCTGCAGCAGGTCGGTCTTCACCCGGTTCGGGTCGACGCCCTGCTTGTCCACCTTGTTGATGGCGACGATGATCGGCACGCCGGCCGCCTTGGCGTGGTTGATCGCCTCGATCGTCTGCGGCTGCACGCTGTCGTCCGCGGCGACCACCAGCACGACGATGTCGGTGACCTTGGCACCGCGTGCCCGCATCGCCGAGAAGGCCTCGTGGCCCGGCGTGTCGAGGAAGCTGATCTTGTCGCCCGACGGCAGCTCGACCTGATAGGCGCCGATATGCTGCGTGATGCCGCCCGCCTCGCGCGCCGCCACGTCGGTCTGGCGCAGGGCGTCCAGCAGCGATGTCTTGCCGTGGTCGACGTGTCCCATGATCGTCACGACCGGGGGACGCGGCTGCATGTCCGTATCCTCGTCTTCGACGCCCGTCAGTCCGATCTCCACGTCTGCGGCCGCGACGCGGCGGATGCGATGGCCGAATTCGGTCACGACCAGCTCGGCCGTGTCCGCGTCGATCACCGAGCTGATGGACGCCATGACGCCCATCTTCATCAGCGACCGGACGACGTCGACGCCGCGCTCGGCCATGCGGTTCGCCAGTTCCTGGACCGTGATGGTCTCGGGCACGACGACGTCGCGATAGATCTTCTGCGGCTGGCCGCCGGATTCGCGCATCCGCTGGCGTTCCCGCTCACGGGCACGCCGCACCGAGGCGAGACTGCGGACCCGCTCCTGGCCCTCTTCGGCGCCGAGCGCCTGGGTGATCGTCAGCTTGCCGGACCGGCGGCGCGGCTCGGAGGTCCGCTTCGGCGTCGGCACGGGCTTGCGCGCCTCCAGCTTGCGGCGGCTGCGCGATGCCTCGGACTCTTCCTCCGCGGCCGGGGCGACGGCGCCGGTGCGCTCGGCACGCGCCGCAGCGACCCGCTCGGTGGCGGGGCGACGTGCGGTCTCCTCGGCCTTGCGCTTGTCCTCTTCCGCCTTGCGGGCGGCTTCCTCGGCCTCGATGCGCGAGATCTCGGCGTCGCGGCGCAGGGCTTCCGCCTCCGCCTTGCGCGCTTCCTCGGCCTCGGCGTCGCGCAGCGCCTGGAGCTCGCGCTCGGCCTGCAGCTGCGCCAGCTCTTCCGGCGTCAGGATGCGCTCGGGCTCCGGCTCGGGCTCGGGTGCCGGCGGCGGCACGGGCGCGGCGGCCGTCTCGACCGGCTCGGGCTCGGCCGCGGGCGGCCGCGGCGGGGCCAGTGCCTCCTCGCGCTGGCGGGCCTGGAGGGCGCGCTGGCGGGCCTGGCGCTCCTGCTCGCTGAGGCCGCGCACCATCCGGTCGGCGGCCAGGCCGGCGTCGCCGCCGGCGCTCTTGCCGGTCGGGTCGGGCGAGAAGGTGCGCTTGCGCTTCACCTCGACGGTCACGGTCTTCGAGCGCCCATGGCTGAAGCTCTGCCGGACCTTGCCCGTCTCGACCGTCTTCTTCAGCTCGAGCTTGCCCGGCCGGAGGCTAAGCTTCGTCGGTTCGCGCTCGGTCGTGTCCGTCATGATCCCTCTACTTCCCCTCGCTATCCCGCCGGAAACCGGCGAGACGGCGCATCTCGTCGTGCAGCCGCCGTGCGAACCCGCCTGCCGCCAATGCGACATGCACGGCCCTGTCGCGGCCGAAAGCGGCACCGAGTTCCTCGGCCGTCAGACAGCAGAGCACCGGCGTCGCGCGTGCGGCGCCGGTCACCTTGCCGCGTCCGTCGGCCGACCCGTCGGCGGCCTCGATCAACAACCCGGCGCGGTCCCTGGCGATCCAGTCCCGCACCTTCTCGTAGCCGCTGACCGCCTGCCCCGCGCGACGCGCGAGACCTAGCAGTTCGATGCACCTGCGCGCCAGCATGGACTCGACGCGGAGCGTCAAATCCTCCGGCACGCGGGCCGCGACCTTGGCCGACCGAGCGAACATGTTCGCCTTGCAGGCCTTCTCCAGCGCCTCGCGGCGCGCCGACACCCATACGCCGCGACCCGGCAGCGTACCGGCGAGGTCGGGCACGACCGTTCCGTCGGGCCCGATCACGAAGCGCAGCAGTTCCGCCTTGGGGCGGACCGCACGCGTGACGACGCAGCGCCGGACGGTCGCCTTGCGATCGTCCGGCTCGGTCTCCGGCCCACGCGTGGCCGGCGTCTCGATCGCCGCGTCAGTCTGCACTCGCTGCTTTGTCCTCGCTCGCCTGTTCGCCCGTACCGTCTTCGGCGGCTTCTTCGTCCGTGAACCAGTGCGCGCGGGCGCGCATGATCATCTCGTTCGCCTCGTCGGCGTCCAGCGGGCTCGACGCCAGCACCTTCTCCAGGCGCTCCTCGTCCAGTTCCGCGATGGCGTCCAGGCTCTTCACCTCGGCACCCGGGCTGACGATGTAGCGCAGCTCGGACGCCGACAGGTCGGCCAGGTCGTCCAGCGTCGTCACACCGCTCTCTCCCAGCGCCACCACCATGACCGGCGTCAGGCCCTCGAACGCGGCGAGGTCGTCGGCAATGCCGAGTTCCGCCCGGCGCGCGGCCAGACGCTCCGCCTCGCGATTGAGCGCCTCCTGCGCCCGGCGCCGCAGTTCCTCGGCCAGGTCGTCGTCGAAACCCTCGATCGACAGCAGTTCCTCGGCCGGCACGTAGGCGATCTCCTCGACCGAGGAGAAGCCCTCCGCTACCAGCAGATGGGCGATGACCTCGTCCACGTCCAGCGCTTCGATGAAGCTCTGCGACCGGACGCGCATCTCTTCCTGGCGCCGCTCGGACTCTTCGGCCTCGGTCATGATGTCGATCGACCAGCCGGTGAGCTGCGACGCGAGACGCACGTTCTGGCCGCGGCGGCCGATGGCGAGGCTCAGCTGGTCGTCCGGCACCACCACGTCGATGCGGTGGTCGTCCTCGTCGATGACGACCTTGGCGACTTCCGCCGGGGCCAGCGCGTTGACGACGAAGGTCGCCGGGTCCTCGGACCAGGGGATGATGTCGATCTTCTCGCCCTGCAGCTCGGCGACGACGGCCTGGACGCGGCTGCCGCGCATGCCGACGCAGGCGCCGACCGGATCGATGCCCGAATCGCGGCTGATGACCGCGATCTTCGAGCGGCTGCCCGGGTCGCGCGCGGCGGCCTTGATCTCGATGATGCCGTCGTAGATCTCCGGCACCTCCTGGGCGAACAGCTTGGCCAGGAAGGTCGGCTGGGCGCGCGTCAGGAAGATCTGCGGGCCGCGGGCCTCCTCGCGCACGTCGAAGATCACGGCGCGGACGCGGTCGTTGCGGCGATAATGCTCGCGCGGCAGCATCTCGTCCTTGCGCAGCACCGCCTCGGCGCGGCCCAGGTCGACGATGACGTTGCCGAACTCGTGGCGCTTGACCAGGCCGTTGACGATCTCGCCGACGCGGTCCTTGTACTCGCGATACTGGCGCAGGCGCTCGGCGTCGCGCACCTTCTGGACGATGACCTGCTTGGCGGTCTGGGCGGCGATCCGGCCGAAGTCGATCGGCGGCAGTTCGTCGACCAGGAACTCGCCGGCCTGCGCGTCGGGCTTGAAGCGGCGCGCGGCGGCCAGCGGCAGCTGCGTCGTCTCGTTCTCCACGGCCTCGGCGTTCTCGACGACCTCGCGGAAGCGGGCGAGGTGGACCTCGCCGGTGCGCCGGTTGATCTCGGCCCGGATATCGTGCTCGTGGCCGTATTTCGACCGGCCGGCCTTCTGGATGGCCTGCTCCATGGCTTCCAGCACTTCGTCGCGGTCGATGCCCTTTTCGCGGGCGACCGCGTCGGCGACCTGGATCAGCTCAGGTCCGAGCATTTGCAGCATGTCAGTGTTGTCCTTTCTCGGCGGCCGCCAGCAGTTCGTCCGTCAGGACCAGCTTGGCGCGCCGGATGTCCCCGAACGGCACGCGGACCTCTTCGGCACCCACGGCCATCCGCACGATCTCGCCCTCGGTCCCCCGCTCGACTCCAGCGATGCGGCCCTGCAGGCGCTTGCGGCCGCTCTCCAGCGGCCTCTCCAGGTCGATCCGCGCCTCGAAGCCGGCGAAGCGCTCATAGTCGCCCGGCCGGGTCAGCGGTCGGTCGATGCCCGGCGACGAGACCTCCAGCAGGTAGGCCCCGCCGATCGGGTCGTGTTCGTCGAGCAGTTCGGAGACGGCGCGGCTGACCGACGCGCAGTCGTCGACGGTGAGGGCGCGCCCCTCCGTCGGCTCGATCATGATCTGCAGGGTCGGCCTGGATTTGCCGAGCATCGTCACCCTGACGACGTCGTACCCCATGGTCCGGATCACCGGTTCGATCAGCGCCGTTGTGCGCGCGATTTCAGTCATGGCCGATTAGCCGCATGGACGCGTGTCGTCCGCCCCGATCTGGTCGCTACAAACAAAAAAAGGTGGGCCGGGGCCCACCCCCATCACACCGACTGTGTTCCGAGGTGCCGACCGCTCGCATGACGCGACGACCAGCACAGCCAAAATATGCTCATGCCGCGCCACCCGCAAGGGCGAAGGCCACCCCAGCCCATTCCCGCCCCCGGAATCGCACCCGATCGCGCGTGGCCGCGCGTTCCATCGGACCATCCCGGGCGCCCGCTCCTCGCCCTCATCCCTTCGTGGCGCCCCCCTTCCACACCTTCCCGGCCGCAGCGCGTAGCGCGGAGAGCCGGGACCCACCTTACCGCCCGCTCCAACCCGCCACCCGCTCCCAGACCGCACACGCGCGCCCTCGCCACGCAGGAGCCTGTTGCGTCCGCCGCCGCATTCCCCTATTTGCATGCGCCGCGGCCGAAACGCCGCCGACCTGCCTGTCGACGAGTGCGCTGCCTGCGGAGGGGTGCCAGAGTGGTTGAATGGGGCGGTCTCGAAAACCGTTAAGGGTGGTGACACCCTTCGAGGGTTCGAATCCCTCCCCCTCCGCCAATGCGCCGGTTGTCTTTCAGTGCTGCAACAGCCCACGAGTTGGTCGCGCATGTATCGGCTAAAGCCGCCCGCTCATAGCAGGGGCTACGCTCGATGCCTCGTCCTACAATATTCGGCGCTTTGCCGTTTGCGCGATTGTGCGCAAAGTCAGAAAAATGATCTTAGATTGATCCGCTTATCATGCGACGGAGGCCCTCATAGCTAGCGATATTAAAAAGTAATTTTATCCGAACCTCTCTCGGATCATAGATTTCAATTCGCGATATTTCCAGAACTCGATCGATCATCCGCGCCAGTCGGTCGTAAAGTCTAATGCTTCGATCATGTCAAACAGAGTGCAGCATGGCACCCCAAAGTCACGACAGACATCTGGGACTTTACGATTCGCCCCGCGCTTGGCCGGCTTGGAAACTTCGAACGTGACCACAGTTCTTCCGCCGAGCTGGCTGCGAGCATAGGCGATCAAGAAGGGGTCGCGGCCGACAAGCTCCACGCCGTTCTCGTCGAGTTCGCCGTAACCATTCCGCATCGTGTCTGCGATCATGGCGGGGTCTGGCTCCTCGACGAGAATCAACGCCGCGCGGCACTCTTCAGTACGAAGCCAGTCAACGATCTCGCCACGGCCCGAGGTGACTTCCTCCCATTGCTCCAATGGAATCTTAACATTGCCGTGTTCGCCCTGGTATCGGAGCCAATCCCAGAACACCGGAAAGCGCCGCAAGGGATAGGCTTTGCGGTCGCCTGTGATCAGGGTGTCTGCGTCGAGGAGGTAGAGCAACCCGCCGCCTCTACGCCGCGCGCTCGGTCATGCGACCGACCGCAGTCGCCTTCACGCCGAGGACCTTACTTGCCTTGGTGGTCGTGAGGACGCCTTCCGCCATCATCCGGTCGACCAGACGAATCAGCCCTTGTCCTACACGGTGGCGGCGAACGACAAAATAGTCGGGCGCTCCTTTACCAGGCGCCCTACGCGCAAACTCGAACCGGTCCTCGTCGAACTGATCGGCGAGGCGACGGTAGAGGACAGCGGGGACGATGCCGGCGCGGAGCATGTTGTAGGCAACCATTTTACGGCTGACCTTCCGCGCGTTCGCGAAGGCGCCGATATCTTCGACAAGAGCGTCGAGCTCTTGCCGGCGTGGGATTGCATAGAGTTCGTCGCGATCAAGAAGGAGGCGCGCGGCTGCGTCATCACAAAGGCGCTCGCTTGCCTGGTCGCTGTCGTACCCACTGATTCCAGTCTCGCCGATGAGAACGTGGCCGAGTTCGTGCAGCAGCGTGAAGGGCCAAGCGGAGCGTGCGTCTGTCTCGTTGATGACGATAAACGGCGCAACGTCGTCTGCGATCGCCATGCCGCGGAATACCCCGGGGCTCAGATTGGAAGTGTGGTGGCCGAGATTTCCCATCAGCAGAACGTACACCCCCGCCGCTTCAACGGCGTCGCGAAGAACCCGGAAGGCCTCGTCGATCGTTCGAGCGCGCCGATAAGCGTCCCGGTCAAATCTCACTGTGCGCCGCATTGCTGTAGCGAGCGCCTCTGGCCCGTCTGCGGGGTTGATAGATCCCACAAAAGGCAGTCGATCACCTTCCTCGGCGTCCTCCAACGAGCTTCGGACAAGCGCCTGCCGGGTCTTCACGTCTCGGACGAGCGCGTGGAGCAATGCCTCCGAACCCCGCTCACGCTCGGGGAGGGTGCGGAAGTCATGCGTTCGCGGCCCGGCGGCCGGCGGTTCTGGCAGGTAGAAAGTCAGCAGCGGCCGACGATATCGGTTTGCCATCTTGAGAAGCTGCGGCCGAGTCGGCTCGCGCTCTCCGGCCTCCATTTCGGCCAGACGAGCAGAAGCGTTCTCGCCGCTCAGGCCGATCCCACGAGCGGCGTCCTCGATCGTCAAGCCCGCGCTTTCGCGCGCCCATAACAGGATCTGAGGGTTCAACTTCGGCATCGACTTCCAAGTTAGCGTTACGAATTCTGCCCTCGATAGACCATCCTATATGGCGCCACGCCCGCATGCACGAGCGGGGAAGCCGCGTCTACGAGGGCCGGCAGGTCCGACACCGCCCCCTCGGTCGCGCGTCGGCTGCCAGGGCGCGGTCCGCCAAACCAGGAAAGCGCCAGCAGGACGGGTTTCGCGGGGTCGCGCGGTTCCGCCTTTCGGGTCATGTGCCGCCTCCGTCGACGTGGGCCCCCGTCAGTCTCCCTCCCCCCGGCGGCGACGTGAAGAGGGCGGCTCGGTTCGCCCGCCGCGCGGCCCGGCCTCAGAAGCGCTCGGCCCTTAGCACCTGGGCGTCGGCGATGCTTACGACGCCGATGTGGCGCTCCACCACCGCGAACGCCGCTTCCAGCAGCGGGTCCAGCCGCTCGGGCCGGACGAGGCAGATGACGGCGACCATGCCGCCGGCGCGGCTCACCTGTCCCTCGCGGGTCCACTGGCCCGACCGTCCCGACCCGCCGCTGACGGGCAGGACGGTATAGCCGGTCACGCCGGCGTCGGTCAGCGCCGTGGTCAGCCGGCGCTCCATCACCGCCTCGATGATGATCTCGACGCGCTTCGCCGCGTGCATCTCCATCGCGCTCAACTCCCCGTCACGGCCGTGGCCACCATCAGGTACAGCGGAATGCCCAGCGTCAGATTGAAGGTGAACGTCACGCCCAGCGACAGGGTCAGGGACAGCGCCGGGTTGGCCTCGGGCAGCGCCACCCGCATCGCCGCCGGCACCGCGATGTAGGACGCCGACGCGCCGAGCACCATCAGCAGGACCACGCCGCCCGTCGAGAGCCCCAGCAGGAGCCCCGTGGCGAGACCGCAGGCGCCGCCGATCAGCGGCATTACGAGGCCGAAGGCGAGCAGTCCCGGCGACAGCAGGCCGCGGCCGCCGCGCAGGCCGCGCCCCGCCACCAGCCCCATGTCGAGCAGGAACAGGCAGAGCACGCCGTTGAACGGCACGACGAAGAAGCCGCTGATCGTCGCCATGCCCCGCTCGCCCGTGATCAGGCCGATCGCGAAGGCGCCGAGCAGCAGGATGACCGAGCCGTTGAGCAGGATCTCGCGCCACAGGTCGCCGCCCATGCGGTCCGCGCCGCCGCCGCGCCGGGTGGCGAGCCACAGGGCCGACAGGATCGCCGGCGCCTCCATCGCCGCCGCCACCGCGACCATGTAGCCCTCGGCGGCGATCCCGAGCGCGGCGAGGAGCGAACTCGCCGCCACGAAGGTGACGATCGAGATCGACCCGTAATGCCCGGCGATGGCGGCCGCATCGACGACCGGGACCCGCGTCGTCGCCCGCAGCAGGGCGAAGGCGACGAAGGGCAGCAGGAGCGAGAGCACGGCCCCCGCGAGCAGCGCCGACGCGAGCTGCAGGTCCGCCCCGTGCGCCGCCACGCTGGCACCGCCCTTGAAGCCGATCGCGAACAGCAGATAGAGCGAGAGCCCCTTGGCGATCGCTTCCGGAAAGCTCAGGTCCGACCGCGCCAGGGCGGCAAGAAGCCCGAGGACGAAGCTCAGGATGATCGGCGAGACGACGTTCGTCATCGCCAACGACAACGTGCTGTCCATGCTGTCCCCATCCTACGGTACCGCGACGGATACCCCGTCCACCCCTCAAGTCAAGTCTCCCGCCCGTGATGTCCCTTCCTCCGGTTTCATCCTCGTGCGGAGCGCCCCCTCTCCCCCGTCACTGCGAGGCGCACAGCGCCGAAGCAGCCCAGGGCCCGCGCACCAGCCGTCGACGCTCCCCCCTAACTGTCATCCTCGGGCCCCGGATCCGGTCCGGGGCAGGCTCCGCGCAGCGGAGACCCGAGGACCCCAGGGCAAGGCGGCCACCATCCCGACGACCGCACCCCTCTCCCACTTCCCCGGCCGGAGCGCGCAGCGCGGAGAGCCGGGGCCCACCCCTCCGCCTGGACCGCCCGACGACAGCGCGCCCTCACGGTGGGCCCCGGCTCTCCGGGGCTGCGCCCCTGCGGCCGGGGAAGTGGTGAGGGAGGGCGAGTGAGGACTTCTATTCCTAGGATCATAAGCTTAGGATGGCGCCTCCCCCCTGGGAGGACCGCCATGCCCGACACACCCCCGCCCCTCACCGATCGCCAGGAAATCTTCTGCCGCCACGTCGCCCGCGGCGCCAGCGGGGCCGCCGCCGCGCGCTGGGCCGGCTACGCCCCCGACAGTGCCGCCAAGCAGGCGAGCGTCATGCTCGACCGGCCGCACATCCGCCGCCGCGTCGAGGACCTCCGCGTCCGCCGCGAGATCGCCCGCCAGACCGGCATCGCCGAGATGGTCGACCGGCTCCGCGCCCTGGCGAAGCTGGCCACCGCCAAGGGCGACTACCGCACCGCCGTCCGCTGCATCGAGATCGAGGCGAAGGCCACCGGCCTCATCCCGGACCGCCACGCCGCCAGCCCCTGCGGCGGCTTCGCCGGATCCGACCCGCTCCTCGACGGCATCGACCCCCGCTGGCCCGGCCACGCCGCCGCCGAGGCCGAGGGCTGGCTCGCCGAATGGCGCCGCGGGCTGGCGCCGGAACCGGAGGAGAAGCCGGAGCCGATCGTCGTGCCGCATGTGTACGAGGGTTTCGAGGGCCGGCCGCTGGACGAGTTCACGCCCTTCACGGACCTGGAGCGGATGAGGGCCGACCAACGAAAGGGAATGGAAGGGAAGGAAAGGGAACCTTCCTTCGACGAGGTCGAACCGGCGCCGGAAGCGGACGACCTCGAAGCCGAACTCGCCTACCTCCGCCGCATCGCCCCGCCCGTCGCGATCAACCCCGCCGCCCCCTCCTGGGCCCGCCACCCCGACCCCCTTGTCCGCGGCCGCCAGTCCGACCTCCACGGCTGGGATCCGGCGTGGGAGCGCCCGGGGTGACGGGCCGCCCCCCTCAACACCTTCCCGCCCGCAGCGCAGCGGAGCGCCGGACCCAGGGGCCGCCCGGAAAACCTCTCCGCACGCAGCGCCCGAGCGGGGCCCCGGGGGTCCCGGCGCGCGGCGCTGGCGCGCCGCGTCCGGGAAAGTTCGGGAGGAGACGGCCCACACATTCGATCGAGAAAGGAGCCACCCCCCGCGGCCAAGCGCGCGCTGGACAGGCCCCGCGGTTCCGGCTTCATTGCCCTCGGCACCGGGCGGCCTCGCAGGCTCCCGGCCGAAGCAAGAACACGGAACCGAGGAGCAGACCCGCCATGACCGACGCCTATATCTGCGATTTCGCACGCACGCCGATCGGCCGCTATGCGGGCGCCCTGAAGGACGTGCGGGCCGACGACCTGGCCGCCCACCCGCTGCGCGTGCTGCGCGAGCGCAACCCCCAGGTCGACTGGGCCGCCCTGGACGACTGCTACATGGGCTGCGCCAACCAGGCGGGCGAGGACAACCGCAACGTGGCGCGCATGGCGACCCTGCTGGCCGGCTTCCCGGTCGAGGTGCCGGGGGCCACGGTCAACCGGCTCTGCGGCTCGGGTCTCGACGCGGTCGGCACCGCGGCGCGGGCGATCAAGGCCGGCGAGGCCGACCTGATGCTGGCCGGCGGCGTGGAGAGCATGACGCGCGCCCCCTTCGTCATGGGCAAGGCGGACCAGGCCTTCGCGCGCCAGGCCGACATCTACGACACGACGATCGGCTGGCGCTTCGTCAACGGCCTGATGAAGGCGCAGTACGGCACGGACTCGATGCCGGAGACCGGCGAGAACGTCGCCGAGGCCTTCCAGGTGTCGCGCGCCGACCAGGACGCCTTCGCCTACCGCAGCCAGATGCGGGCCAAGGCGGCGCAGGAGAGCGGCTTCTTCGCCAAGGAGATCGCGCCGGTCACCATCAAGGGCCGCAAGGGCGACACGGTGGTCGACACCGACGAGCACCCGCGCGGCGACACGACGATGGAGATGCTGGCCAAGCTGAAGACGCCGTTCCGCAACCCGGGCACCGTGACCGCCGGCAACGCGTCGGGCGTCAACGACGGCGCCGCCGCCCTGCTGCTGGCGAGCGAGGCCGGCCTGAAGCGCCACGGCCTGACGCCGCGGGCGCGGGTCGTCGCGATGGCCACCGCCGGCGTCGAGCCGCGGCTGATGGGCATCGGTCCGGCCCCGGCGGTCCAGAAGCTGCTGGCCAAGACCGGCCTGACGCTGAAGGACGTCGACATCATCGAGCTGAACGAGGCCTTCGCCGCCCAGGGCATCGCGGTGCTCCGCCAGCTCGGCCTGCCCGAGGACGCCGATCACGTGAACCCGCACGGCGGCGCCATCGCCCTCGGCCACCCGCTCGGCGCCTCGGGCGCGCGGCTGGCACTCACGGCGGTCAGCGCGCTGGAGACGCACGGCGGCAAGCGCGCCATCGCCACCATGTGCATCGGCGTCGGCCAGGGCATCGCCGCCCTGATCGAGTTGGTGTGATCGAACTGTTCTGAGACGGGGCGGGAGCCGGCGGGT